>Ga0129307_1001107_pt1 | contig 32201 bp, 23 predicted proteins | sample P1105metagenome_FD_94437 | JGI IMG/M metagenome (GOLD analysis project Ga0129307, IMG submission 94437) | Capybara group fecal microbial communities from Wisconsin, USA - P1105 metagenome | ecosystem: Host-associated > Mammals > Digestive system > Large intestine > Fecal | place: USA: Wisconsin...
AACAGTAATGTCTTTACTTAATTTGAAATCGTAAATCTTTTGTCCTTCAACATCTTTAACTGCTACAGATAAACCATTAGCATCTACATACTTACCATAGGCACCATCGGCACCAGCTACTGGTGCTACATCATTTACCATGATGGCTGTATGATTATTAGCTAACTTTTGTACCTGTTTCAACTGAGCTACGTTAACTGCATCTGTATCTTCAGTACCAGCTGCTACATGAGTAATCTGACGATTTATATCACTATAAATTTTACCTTTATGCTGATAAGCATCACGACCTACTGATACAGCACCATCATTAGAAACATAAGCAGACACTAGGTGATCAATCGCAGCCTCTACATTATTCAATTGTAATTCAGAAGCATCTAAGGCATCTCCAAGCTCTCTTCTAGCTTTTTTTACCTCAGCATTCGTCTTATCCTGCTCATAAAGAGCAGTTAAGCGATCATATTCTGCTTGTTGAGTTGCCACTGTAGCTGCTAAATTATCTCGTTGCTCTTTTAAAGGCGCATATTGTTCACTCACACCAGCAACTTTTGCTACTTCATCGAGAGAAGTAAACTGTGCTCCAGTAAGTGGATTATATCCTAATACCGCTCCATTCGTGCTAGCTATAGAATCAGCACCTAAGGCCACACCGCCAGTAGCAGTAACTGAGGCTTGAGACCCCAAAGCCGTTCCGCGAGTCACCTTATTTACAGTCGCACTATAACCTAAAGCAACAGAATTCGCTGCATCAGTTATGTTAGAACGATTGCCTAAAGCCATACCATATTGTGAATTAGTAGTATGGGAACCATTCCCAAGAGAAACCCCCATGTTAGAATTTTCTACAGTAGCATTTCTACCAACCGCTACGGCAGAATTAGAATTGTTTACTACAGTTTCAGGGCCCAAGGCCGTACCACTGGTAGAGCCTATTACATGAGAATTATATCCAAGAGCTACACCATATTGCGAACTAGGTCCATACTCTTTACCTGGCTCTGGCTCACCTGGACCAACCGCCGCCTTAGGACCAATAGCTATTGCATGGATTGATTGAGCACCAGTATTATCCTCATTACTGCCAGTACCAGTTTCAGTGGAATTTACTGATAAATATTTTACAGCCCCCAATTTATCTGTTACAGATTTAGATAATGTAAGGTTTATAGACTGACCATCTTCAGCTACAGTAGTTGTAATATTACCATCACCGTTGATAGCCAACTTTTGAGTTGCTAAATTTACCTTTCCTTCAACCGGTACATCTTCAGCTTTATTATCTCCAATAATGCTCAAATTTAATGCTTTTAATTGCTTAACATTAACCGCATCATAATCATCGGCACCACCAGCAACATTCGTAATGCGGCGGCGATTAGCCTCTACTGTAGTATCACCAATAGTATATTCAGCATTCCCTACCGACACTACGCCATCTTCCTTGCCAAATGTTTCATCTGATAAATATGATTTTGTTTTTACATCATCAGCAATATAGGCAAGAGAATTTGAACCTAATGCGATAGAGTTATTTGAAGCTGTACGCGCTAGAGAGCCTATTGCAATTGCATTAGTAACTGAATCTTTACCGTCTAGTGTATTAGTAATTGCAAAATCACCAATAGCGACTGTACTTTCACCATACGCACGAGCCCAGTGACCTAATGCGGTTGCATTTTTACCATTGGCATTAGCCTGTTGACCAAGTGCTACTGCATAATGACCTCTTGCCTTAGCTGCAGTACCAACAGCCACTTCATTTGTATCATGGGCTTCAGCACCTGCCCCTAAAACTGTATTCTGATAGCCAAATGATTTCGCCGTATTACCTATTGCAATAGAGTTCTTATACTCTTGATTTGGTTTACCTGAAGTAGTATCATCCTCAGCAATCACAAGCGAATTGTCCGGTATACCTTGCTCTGGAGTTCCACCAGTTTCTGTTTTCTTACCTATGTAAGACGATATACCAATAGCGATGCCATTAACACCTTGAAGTTGCGCTGTAGCATTACGACCAATTGCAATAGAATCATCGCCAGCTGCATTTGCTTGTAAGCCAATAGCATTAGCAGCTAAACCACTAGCACTGGCCTGACTACCAAATGCATTGGCTGCGTCACCACTTGCTCTAGAAATAATCCCTAGAGCCTGCGAGTGCATGCCACTCGCCTGTGCATCAAAGCCTACAGCTAATGAAATTTCGCCACTAGATGCAGAGTTTTGACCAATAGCAACACTCCACCCACCTGAAGCAATTGCTTCAGTTCCAAGGGCTATATCACTAGTATTTTGGGCATCTGCTCTAGAACCTAATGCTACTGTATCATTTGCCTTTGCCTTTGAAGAATTACCAATAGCGACCCCACCTTTTGCAATCGCTTGCGCATCAGGCCCAATAGCAATCGCGTTATTCCCAGTAGCACCAGAATTGTCCTTATTACCTGCTTCAGTGGATTTAATAGATACATATTCAATTGCATTCGCATCTACTTTATTATTCAACGCTTTAAGCTGTGCCACGTTAACAGCATCGGTATCCTCAGTACCAGCTGCAACATTAGTAATCTGGCGAGTATCAGATGCAGTACCTACTGAAATAGCGCCTAAGCCAGATAAATATGGTGAAACAATAGCATTTCTAGCATTTTGACTAGCATAAGCAGCCTTTTCTAATGTAGCTACTTCACTTTTTAGTTGTTCATTATTAGGGTCTTTTTCTAATTCTGCAAATTTAGCATTATACGCTGCTACTTTTTCATTAAAGTCTTTTGTAGCCGCCTCATATTCTGCCGATTTTCCTAAATATAAAGCTATATCTTCTGCCTTATTAAAGGTTACATCATCGACTGTATAACCAAGTTTACCTTCTTCTCTATCAGCTACTGAATATGCACCTAGAGCAACACCATTTTCAACATTACCTTCAGAAGCATAGCCTAAAGCCATAGCTTTATCACTAAAAGCTTCCGTATAGCCACCTAGAGCAATAGTATTTGTTCCCTTAGTTTTTGCATTATAACCTATAGCTGTACCATAACTGCCTTCTGAGGTATTAGCCCATGGACCAATAGCAATAGAACGAGCTCCATCTGCAGTTGTTTTATAACCTAAAGCAGTTGCCATTTCTCCACTAGCTACTGTACTTCTACCTACAGCTAGTGACCAGCCACCATTAGCTTTTGTTTGTGCGCCAACAGCAACACTGCCAGATTTTGTAGCTTCTGCTTCCATGCCTAAAGCCATACTAAATGTATCTGTTGCTTTAGCCCGATTACCAAGAGCTACGGCAGCTGCAGCACTAGCCTCTGAAGTATCACCAATAGAAACAGTTCCGCGGCCAGTCGCCTTAGCTCCAGAGCCCATGGCATTGGATTGGAATGCAGCCTTAGCCCCTTGACCTACGGCTACGCCACCTTGACCTGTTGCTGCTGCACTAGAACCAATAGCTACAGAAAGTCCACTCGCATCACTTGTTGGGTCATTAATATCAAAGGCATTCGCACCATCACCGATGGCCACACTATACCCACGAGCTTTAGCATAGTTACCAATCGCCACATCAGACTGATTTGTATCGCCAGCTGTAGCATGAGTACCTATAGCAACACTGTGTTCTGATGTTGCAGCAGAATTTACACCAATAACAACCCCTTTGCCATCTGTAATATTACTACCTATTACAATAGCATTATTAATACCAGCTGTTACATTAGAACCTAGGGCTACCGTATTATTGGCACTAGCACTTGCATTAGGACCAATAGCTAAAGAGTCTGTGCCTGTTGCCCCTGTATTATCTTTATTACCCGTTTCAGTAGAATTAATCGATACATAAGAAATTTTATTAGCATCTACTTTATTGTTCAACGCTTTAAGCTGTGCTACGTTAACTGCATCTGTATCTTCGGTACCAGCTGCCACATGAGTAATCTGACGAGTAGCATATTCATTACCTACTGAAACAGCTCCTAAGCCTGATTTATAGGCAACACTTAGTTTATTCCTCTCATCTACAATTGCCAAAAGCTCTTTTCTAGCCTGTAATGCAGCCTTAAGCAAAGTGCTATCCCCCGGATTTGCATCAGCAGCTGCTTTTTTCTCTAACATTTCTTTTTGCTTTTCTAGGGCCTGTGTCGTTAATGCATTATATTCATCAACTTTACCTAAATAGGCCATTAATTCACCCTCATTTGCAAATGTGCCAGCCTCAGGTGAATAACCAAATGTACCGGCTGCTCTATCAGCAACAGAACTCGATCCAATAGCAATTGAGCGTTCAACTTCTGCCTTCGCGCCAGAACCAAGAGCTACACTACTACTGCCGATGGCTTCAGTATCGGCCCCTAAGGCTGTAGCATTCTTACCACTCGAATTTGCAAAAAAGCCTAAAGCCGTACTTCTATCGCCAGAAGCAGTTGTTCTAAGCCCTATAGCAACCCCTGCATCATTTTCAGCTTTTGCTCTATCACCAATGGCAATAGAAGATTCCGTTTTATTTTCAGAGTTACTAACAGACGAATTACCAATAGCAATGCCAGCTTTACCATTAGCCGTTACACTTGTCCCTAGAGCAACTGAAGATTCTCCTAACGCCTGACTATTTTGACCATAAGCCACACTATAGTCACCAGTAGCTTTAGACTTCCAACCTACGGCTGTATTTCTAGCATTACCAGATGCATCTGCTTCTACACCAATAGCAATACTATGGTCTGTAGTTGCTACCGAACTCACACCTACTATAATCCCCTTGCCATCAGTGATATCCCTACCAATAATGATAGCATCTGCAATGCTAGCTTTTACATTGGAGCCTAGAGCTACACTATTTTTACCAATAGATTGTGCATTAGGACCAATAGCTACAGAATCAGTGCCTGTTGCCCCTAAATTATCTTTGTTACCTGTTTCTTTGGATTTAATAGATACATAAGAAATTTTATTAGTATCTACCTTTTGATTTAAGGACTTAAGCTGTGCTACATTCACTGCATCAGTATTTTTAGAGCCAGCAGCTACATTAGTGATTTGACGAGTATTAGCCTCTTTTTTTCGGCCACTCTCATCCTTATATTCTCCGTAGCCCACTGATACGGCCCCTAATTTAGATTTCCAAACTGGTGACCCTAAATCTTTTTTACTATTAGGATTTGGATCATATCCGACGACCTGAGAGTTGATAGTTGCTTTAGAATTGCTACCTATTGCTACTCCATCAAGTACTTCACTTGTAGCATTCATCCCTATAGCTAGACCTTGATCTTTCTGCACTGTAGCATTAGAGCCAATAGCAACACCATTTCCAGATGTTTGACTTATTAAATAATAAAGATTATTTTCTGGCTCGCTATTATTATTCTTAGGTGACGGTTTAAAATTTGCTTTTACATCGTCAGTCTTAGATTGGAATTTTGCTTCATTTATAGGATCTCTAGAATATACTATAGCATTACTACCAATAGCAATAGACCCTGCACTATATGTGCTCGCATTAGAGCCAGTAGCTACTGAATTATGCGCATACGCACCAGTTTTACTTCCTAATGCAGTTGACTGCTCACTATGCGCTACCGCATCTTGACCAATAGCAACGCCTCTAAATTCTGATACAGTCCAATTCCCTATAGCTATACTGCCTTGATTATTCGCTTTACTATTTTCCCCTATACTAACAGAAGTTGTCTCCTTACTATAAGCAAGATTCCCAATGGCAATCCCATTATCAGCATTAGCTTCCACACCTATAGCTAAAGATGCTGTATTATTTGCTTTCGAGTTAAAGCCTATGGCAATTTGACCTGCACTATCATCTTTGCCATCATATGCAACCGTGGCTCTATTCCCTAAGGCAATACTCTCATATCCATTAGTTTTGGCCCCTGAACCTATGGCAATAGCACCTGGTTTCTCTGCACCATGATTGTCTTTATTGATAATTTTATCCGCATCTCTATCAGGATTAATAGATACATATTCAACAGAACTACCACTTATATTACTCATTTTATTGGCAATTCGTGTGTCTACATCTGTGCTCAATGCCTGAAGTTGTTTCACATTAACTGCATCATATTCATCAGCACCACCGGCTACACCAGTAATACGGCGGTGATTAATTGGAAACTTATCGTTCCCTAAAGTTAACTCAAAATTATTACCTATGGCTACCACACCATTATCAGCACTAAAGTCTTCATTACTTAAATACGACTTAGCTGCTACATTACCCGTGTAAGCATAGGAATTATGACCTAATGCTACAGAATTTTGGCTAGCAGCAAAGCTAGTAAATCCAATAGCTACACCATTATCAGCTAATGCATGAGATCCCGCACCAATAGCGACACCACTACCTTGAGTACTTGAAAAGCTACCAATAGCTACTGAGTCATAACTTGGATTGACTTTATAGCCAATACCAACCATATACCCATTCTTATTAGGTGTGTCTGTTGTTCCTATATCTTCCCCTATTAAAATAGAACTTACACCATTACTATGTATACTATGACCAATACCGATGGAGTTTGTACTCCCATGGCTATTTTCATCTGTTAATGTTACATTGGTCCCAATAGCGACAGCTCCTCCAGTCATCGATTGGGCTCCACTACCTATAGCTACAGTACTACCACCTAAGGCTTGAGCAGCAGAACCTATCGCTACATTAGCATACTCTTCTTCACTCGCGTTCGCCCCATTGCCAATGGCAACAGCTGATTCACTTTTCGCTACAGAGTCTTTACCTAATGCCACGCCTTTACCGGTACCAGGCGCAGGCATAGCATTACTCTTAATATATAAATCTCTTGTCCAACCTTGTAACTCTGTAATTTGTGAACCAAACTTAGCTACCACAGCATCATATACAGCCTGTTGATCAGCAGTTAAATCAGCAGCTATAAGTCCCCCCCAGTGTACAAAACAGACGTAGTAGCTAATGTGGCCACTAAAAGCGCTCTTGTTTTTTTATCCATACTAACAAACCCCTTTCGTGAAAATAATCACTTACGTCTCCCTACTTGCATAAACCTATACGAACTACTCTAAAACCTCCCAATTACTAAAGAAAACACAAGTTCATTTTGCAAATAAATCATTCTTTTTATGACTATTATGCACTTTATATTAATATAATGACATATTTGTCAAATTAAATCAAATTTTTCTAAAATTTTTAATTATTTTTCTATACTTTTTATTTATTTTTTATTTCTTTTATTTTCTTATATTTTCTTTAAATTTTATCATTTTATTAATATTGATATCAATTTAATTTATCTCTCACTCTTAAAGTATGTATTAATTTTTCTAATATATAAAATAAATTTTCATTATTTTACCAAAAATAAAAGAGTGATAATTCTATAGAAACTATCACTCTAGCAGATGTTATTATGCAAATAAAAAAATCAATCACTAAATCACTGACTTAATTCAGCATCTTAAAAATTAACAAAAAAATAAAAAGACGAACTCTTTAGTATTCCAAAAAATACCGAACGTTCGTCTTTTTGCAAGTTTGGTGGACGATGACAGGATCGAACTGCCGACATCCTGCTTGTAAGGCAGGCGCTCTCCCAGCTGAGCTAATCGTCCATATGTTGGTGACCCGTGGGGGAATCGAACCCCCGATACCGCCGTGAAAGGGCGGTGTCTTAACCGCTTGACCAACGGGCCAAAATGGTGACTCACCCGCGACTCGAACGCGGGACACCCTGATTAAAAGTCAGGTGCTCTGCCAACTGAGCTAGTGAGTCATGTAAAAAATGGCAGGGGTAAAAGGATTCGAACCTTTGAATGACGGAGTCAGAGTCCGTTGCCTTACCGCTTGGCGATACCCCTATATATACAAAGGACCAAGCCTGTGTTAATAAAATGGCTCCCCGAGTAGGACTCGAACCTACGACCGATCGGTTAACAGCCGATTGCTCTACCGACTGAGCTATCGAGGAATGAAAGTGGAGCGGAAAACGAGATTCGAACTCGCGACCCCCGCCTTGGCAAGGCGGTGCTCTACCACTGAGCTATTTCCGCATTTCACAACAGAAACAATTCTACACCGTTAACGATATTTTGTCAAGATATTTTTACCTCGACACCATTCAAAGTGTCTTGTCCCTGACCGCTTAATAATAATAACAGACAGAGCTAGTCCCTGTCAACACTTTTGTAAAAATTTATTGGCAAAAATTTTACAATATTTACAGCCTACTCAGCAGACTTTTATTTACCCTTCAAATATGGTAAATACATTTGGGATTAGTAAATCCATAGTCCCTAAACCAATGCCCTTTTTTGTAGCTCTATCAGCCTTTTCCATCATAGCCATAACCGCGTCTTCTACAGTCTTAGTAGCAGTACAGTCTTGCTCCGTGCTTTCTACCTTAACATCGTTAGCAGGATGTGATGATGTGGTACCACCCAAAGCAGTACTAGCGCTACTTACACTTGATTTAACTGTATTTACAGCCAATGTCTTGACTAACGTCGCACCTGTAGGCGTTACCAATTCACCAGTAACTGGCGTTACATAGGTAGGAACCCCTTCTAGCAAAGCGGCTGTTGCGGGGGTAGGAATATCCATTAGCCCATGATCACAACGCACCTTACCTTGACCTACATGAAGAGGCGAAAACTTAATACCTGTTACACCGAGATACTCTAAACAACACATAGTTCCTACTATATCAATAATACAATCAATGGCTCCTACTTCATGAAAATGCACTTTTTCAAGGGTAGTTTCATGGACTTTAGCTTCTGCTTGGCCTAAATTTAAAAAGGCTAATAAAGCTTTCTCTTTTACCCAAGGACTTAAAGGCGCCCCTTCAATCAAGGCCTTTATTTCAGGATAATTACGTCGCCCCTTATGACTATGCCAAGTCAACGGATTAAACCAACGGCGTACTGTATGAGCTTGACTATGTAGTTTTACATCAAAGTATGTACCGGTAACACCATTCTTTTCACCAGGCTCACAAATGTACTCAAAATCTCTGAGCCCCAAAGGTTGTAAAGCGTCCTTTAAATACGCAAAAGGTACGCCATAATCTAAGAGCGCTCCGATCATCATATTGCCACTAATTCCCGAGGCACACAGGCCATGTAAAAACTTACTCATAGTCATTTCCTCATCTCAAACTCTCAATACTGCTCAATATCTTTAATTAACAATCCCTAGCTGTTAATAAATCTAAAAAATACGCCACATTTCAATTAAAACAAATACTAACAAAACTGGCAAACACAAACCAAGATAAATCCAAACTATCTTGTGTGTTTGCCAGTATCTAAACGCTGCCATTTGCAACGCAACCATTAAATTACAAAAGTACTTTTAACGGCCATCTTGACGTTTATTACCAGGACCATCTTCAGCCACAGTTACTGTCGCTTCACCAAATGTCTTCATATCATTTAACATATGAAGAGCTGCATCCACTACAGATAAGCCCATAACAGAACCTAAGGCTTCATCCATTTCAAGGTTATAGTATAAGTATGGACTAATTCCTAAAAATTTCATCTGTGCTTTGTGAACTGGCTCATTATAAGCAGCTGATTGGAATACAAAATCCATAACAGCTGGATTAATTGCACGAGCGACTAACAAAGCAGCACCAGTAACAGCATTGTCAAAAACAACGCCTAAACGATTAACTGCTGCCCCTAAATAAAAGCCCACCATAGCCGCTATATCAAGCGAACCTACACATTGCAAAATCTGCAATGGCTTTTCAGGCGTTAACTCATATCTAGCTAATGTAGCGGTTAAACGCTCCGCTTTTTCTTGAATGGATAATGTACATTCATTATCAGTCAATAACTCTGTCATAGGATATTGTGTAATAGCCGCTGTCACAGCAAGTGCACTTAATAGAGTACGTTCCCCTACATTACCAAGAGCCACAGCCTGTACGCCTTTACTAGCCAATTCCTCAGCCATAGCAAAGCCTACTTCTAAAGACGCTTCCATTTCAGCTTCAGTCATAGCCGGACCAGCCCCAAAGAATTTAGCGCCAGACGCTACTTTTTTATTGATTACACCGGCTACTGCCTGAGTGTCCTGTTCTAAGCCCACATCTACAGTATATACCGCTGCATTTAATTTTCGAGCCGCCGCTTCAGTCGCACTATGACCACTGCCAAGACGAGTCACAGCCGCTAAACTGTCCTGCCCTTTAGTATGATTCTGTTTACCGTCAACAGCTGTGTCACCAGCAAAAATAAGCACACTATTTTTTATATGATTTGGCTGTTCTACATTATAAATACCAGCTAAACGAACTGCAATTTTTTCTAATTGAGCCAAACTATAAATTGGTTTTGTTAAATTATCTACGCGAAGTTGGCATGCCTCCATGCACGCTTCGTTTAATGGTTGAATCGTAAACTCTCTCATGCTTGGTGCCCTCCTTCTAATTCTTGATACATGCGGATAGCTAAATCTAACATCCCCATTTGAATGGAGCCACCAGATGCTTCGCCTAAACATAAACCTAAGTTAACATATGCTTCTAAGCCCAGTGTTTTTAACGCTTCTACATGAGCTTTTTCAGCTGAAAGATGGGAAGCCATTACATAATCCATACTAGCTGGTACCATAGTGTGAGCCACTAGTGCACACGCAGTAGTATTAAATCCATCAATAACAACCATAGCATGAGCCGCTGCTGCGCCTAAAATAATACCAGTAATACACGCAAATTCTAAACCACCTACAGAGTGCAAAATACCAAGGCCATCATTTTTATCAATGTCGGCATATTTTACTAATGCATCATGAACTACCTTTTGTTTTACTTTAAGACGTTCATCGGAAATATTAGTACCGCGCCCCGTTGCCTGCTCAGCTGTAATACCAGCAAATTTAGCAGTCATAACAGCACTAGCGGTCGTATTGGCAATACCCATTTCACCTACAAGAAATACATTATAACCTTCTGCTACTTTTTCATTTACTAATGCAATCCCTACTTCCATCGCCTGAATGCATTCTTCCTTAGTCATCGCTGGTTCTTTTAAAAAGTTCCGCGTCCCCATACGAATCTTATTATGACGTAAGCCTGGCACCCAAGTCATATCTGCTTTAATCCCTACATCAACGACTTCCATGTCAGTACCACAATAATTACCTAGCGCATTAGCACCAGCCCCTTTAGGAATCAAATAATTCTGTGTCATACCAACGGTTACATCAATTGGATAGGCACTTACACCCATTTCCGCTACGCCATGATCAGCACAAGCTATAATCATACAACGCTTCGGAATTTCTGGTGATATCTGCCGTGTTACCATGGCATATTGTTTCACCATATCCACTAATTTACCATAACTACCATAGGGTGTTTCACGATCCCAAACTGCTTGTACTGCTTCCCCAATCTTTGTATCTTTAGGGGTAATTTTTTTACAAGTCTCTTCAAATAAGCCCATCGTATCCTCCTATAAGTGGGAAAAGTCATCGCGAATTGTTTTGGCGACTTTCAAGTATGTCTCTAGTGTATCATCATCTGAGGTCAAAAGTAAATTTTTAATATGTAATATTTCATCTTCTAATTGTGATAAAGCTCTAACTACCTCCTGACGATTACTGGTAATAATCTCACGCCACATGGTGGGGTTACCACCCGCTACTCTTGTAATATCTCTAAAACCACCTGCAGCCAAGCGTAAACGCAAGTCTCCCTGCCCATCACCACCAGCTATGGTAGCTATCATAGCAGCCACAGTATGCGGCATATGACTCACCGTTGCCATAAACCCATCATGATCTTCCATAGCAATTTGTTCAACACGGCCACCTAAAAATTCGCCCATTGCAATTAATTCACGAGCACCCGCTTCACTCCAACTAGGCTCCTTATCATCTCTCAAAATAATCCAAGTACAGCCCTTAAATAAATCACAATGAGCCATAGTATAGCCACCTTTTTCAGAGCCTGCCATAGGATGTATAGACACAAAATGAGCTCCTTTAGGCAACTGCTGTTTCACTGTACGAGCAAAATTTGCCTTTGTACTAGACACATCGGTTATAAGAGTGCGAGGCCGAATATAAGGAACTAATTCCTCAAACAGCCTCGCATTCGTATCTGGGGGCAAAGCGAATACTAATATATCCGCTTGCTCCACCACGGCTTTAGCCTCCGTATAAGCAGCAGTAACTGCGCCTTCCGCTACGGCTTGAGCCCCTATATGTGAGCGCCGTGCATACCCGATTACTTCATAATCGGGATGTGACGCCAATCCTTTTGCTAATGAACCACCTAATAAACCTAATCCAATAATTCCTACAATCCGTTTCATAACGTTCGTCCTTCCTTGAGCCCTGTGAGACAACTTCCTCACAAAACTCCCTACTATGCAGGCTCTTCAATGAGCTTGCGGTTCTTCCACTTACCACTGTGCCAACGCCACACAAAAATAATAGCGCGCACACCTTCATCAATGGCCATGGCAATCCAAATGCCAATTAAACCCCACCCTAGCCAAATGCCTAGGATATAGGACAAATTAACGGCACAGAGCCACATACCAAAGATACCTACAATCATTGGCGTCCGGATATCTCCAGCAGCTTGCAAACATTGTACCATAATAATGTTTACGGTGCGACCAATTTCTAAAAAGATTTCAATAAACAAAATAGTTTTGCCTAATGATATAATCTCTGGATCTGTTGTAAAAAAAGCAAAGATGTAATCACTTAATAAATAAAATGTCGTTGATAAACCAACACTTATCGCCATACCAAGCCACATAGTATGCCATACGCGCGCCGAAATCTCATCTTCCCGCTTAGCGCCAACTAGAAAGCCTACTATAATTTGCGCAGCATTAGCTAAGGCAATCGTATACATATAACAAAACATAGAAATTATATAGGCATACACTTTAGTATTTATAACTATAATGCCAAAAATATTTACCATCTTCATAATGGTAGTCTGAGATAGCTGATACGACAATGTTTCGCCCCCTGAAGGTACACCAATATGAAGCAATCGTTTCAAAGTTTCCTTCGGGAATGGTTTTAAATATGACCAAGATAGTTTAATCGATAATTGGGTGCGGAATAAATAATAAATCAACAGCAACCCAATAGCTTTACTAACAGCAGTCGATACGGATACCCCAAATACACCGAGGGAAGGAATAGGCCCCCAGCCATAAATTAAAACAACATTACTTAAAATGTGAATCACATTCATTACAAAGGCAACACACATAGTAATAATCGGTAAAGAAAAGCCTCTAAAAGTAGCTACAAAGGCGGTATAAATCCCTGTAATAGGAATACTACAAGCTACAATAGTCATATATAAACTCGTATCATCCATAATTTCAGCCGGCACGCCTAGCCACTGAAATAATGTCCTATGAGCCACCAAAATAAACGCCGCTGCACAAGAACTAAATACAAAATTAAAAGCAATACTTACCGTTGTTACTTCATTAATTTTATCTGGATTTTTAGCCCCTAAATACTGAGCTATTAAAATGGTGCTAGCCGTACTCATAACGATAATCAGCATAATAAAAATATTCATAACCTGATTGGCGTTTGCTACAGCCGCTACCGCTTCTTGAGAATAATGACTCATCATAAATTGGTCAATATTCCCAATCAACATTTGTAAGAAAATTTCGATAAAAATTGGCCAGCTTAATGAAACAACCGATAAGCTGGCACTCTTTTTAAAGGATTTCATGCAGTAACCTCAATCGTTAATCCTCAACCCCATATAAAAAGCAGGTGACCGGTGGTGCTACTATCTAGTCCTATGGACACATCGGTCACCCTTTACTTATGTACTAAATTTTGCTTAATGCTTCATGGTCAATCAGACACTGCCAATCGGCAACAAGCTTATATTTTGCATTTGCTTGGGCCACATCCCAATTTTCGCCTTCTGGGAACCAATTGCCTGGCATACAGCCACTTTTAGCAAAATTAATGGCAAAGCCTAATTTGCGCACTTCTTTAGCAGCCCACCAAGCACCAATAGCATCACGACCCACTAAATATAGATTCTCTACATGAGTCGCTTCTAGCCAATGTGCAATTTCATCCCAATATTCACGAGGCACTACACTTTCACTTAAACACTCTTGTAAGCTTTTTCGTGCTGCTGCCAACGTTTCTGGTGTTAACTCAGTCATCGTTCTACCTCCCAATTATTATAAGGTAGCAAAGGCTTCTTCTGCTACAGCCAAGGTCTTTTCAATATCCTGTGGCGAATGCATAGCTGAAAGGAAATTGCTTTCATATTGGCTTGGCGCATAATAAATGCCATGACTTAAATTATAGTGGAAGAATTTTTTGAAGGCTTCCATATCACAAGCAGAGGCATCCTCAAAATTAACCACTGGCTTATCACTAAAGAATAAAGTAAACATGGACCCTACGGATTGCACTTGAACAGGAATATTATATTTAGCCGCCCGTTCACGCAATCCTTCACAGAGCATCTCTGTAGCTTGTTCAATCCGTTTAAACACGGTTGGATCTTGTTGCAAAATGCTAAGGGTAGCCAATCCTGCAGTCATAGCAATTGGATTGCCACTCAAAGTCCCAGCCTGATAAATTGGGCCCGCTGGTGCTACATGGTTCATAATTTCACGGGAACCACCAAATACAGCCATAGGTAAGCCACCGCCAACAATTTTACCTAAGCAGGTTAAATCTGGCTTGATACCATATTTTTTCTGAGCTCCACCGGAACTAGCGCGGAAGCCACACATAACTTCATCAAAGATAAGTAAAGCTCCATGAGCCGTAGTAAGCTCACGCAAAGTTTCTAAGAAGCCTGGCACTGGTGGCACACAGCCCATGTTACCCGCTACTGGTTCTACAATAACAGCGGCAATAGCATGCCCTTCTTTTTGGAATAGCTCCCGAATGGCGTCTATATCATTATAAGGCACTGTCAATGTATCTGCCGCTACGCCCGCTGGCACGCCAGGGCTGTCAGGCACCCCAAAGGTAGCCAAACCAGAACCAGCTTTTACTAATAAGCAATCACTGTGTCCATGATAACAACCAACAAATTTTACAATTTTATCACGGCCCGTATAGCCACGCGCTACACGCAAAGCACTCATGGTAGACTCTGTGCCCGAGTTAACCATGCGCACCATTTCCATATGAGGCATAAAAGCTTGAATCTTTTTAGCTACTTCCGTTTCTAAAAGAGTCGGTGCGCCATAACTAGTGCCACGTAGTACCGCTTCCTGCAAAGCTGCCACTACTTCGGATTTTGCATGGCCCAAAATCATAGGCCCCCACGACAATACATAATCAATATATTCATTGCCATCAATATCATAAATACGATCACCTGCTGCAGAACTGATAAATGGCGGTTCAGAACCTACACTACGATAGGAACGGACCGGACTATTTACACCGCCCGGCATATAAGCCTTTGCTTCAAGAAAGGCTTGCTTCGATTTTTCTAACGTATACATAATTCTCTCCTCATGGTATTAACAACAATGACTACTTTGAAAAGATATTACCGCAACCAACGAGCTACATCAAGGGCATGATAGGTAATAATCATTTTAGCGCCAGCTCGTTTCATAGATAACAAGGTTTCTAACACAATTCGTTTTTCATCCACTAAGCCCTGTGCAGCCGCTGCTTTTACCATAGCATATTCACCACTTACATTATATACAGCTAATGGATAATCAAAGTTATCACGAGCTTCACGGACAATATCCAAATATGAAAGGGCAGGCTTAATCATAATAATGTCAGCCCCTTCCTGAATATCCCGTTCAATCATGCGCAAAGACTCTAAACGATTGGCTGGATCCATTTGGTAGCTTTTACGGTCACCAAACTCAGGTGCTGAGTGAACCGCATCACGGAATGGGCCATAATAAGCACTAGCATATTTAGAGGCATAGCTCATAATGGATACATTAGTAAAGCCCGCTTCATCCAAACTCTGACGTAAGCAAGCAATATGACCGTCCATCATATCAGATGGAGCAACCATTTGCGCCCCTGCTTTAGCTTGACTAACAGCCACTTTACCTAACAAAGGTAAAGTTTCATCATTTAAAATTTCATGATGATCAATCATGCCACAATGACCACTGGAAGTATATTGGCATAAGCATACATCACCAATGACGATTAATTCTGGCACTTCTTTACGAATAGCTGCAATCGCCTGCTGTACAGGCTGTTCCATGTCCCAAGCAGAAGAACCTTGTTCATCTTTATAGGAAGGAATACCAAATACTTCTACGCCTAGAATACCTAATTCATAAGCTTCTTTAGCCATCTTAACAGCTTCATCAACTGATAAATGATATTGTCCAGGTAACGATGGAATCTCTTCTTTAACACCAGTGCCAGGTACAACAAATAAAGGATAGATTAAATCCTCTACTTGCAAAGTTGTTTCCTGCACTAACGCACGCATAGCTGGTGTTGTCCGCAAACGGCGCGGACGATATGTTAAGTCTATCATAAATCCTCGTCTCCTTTTATTTTATACTACCCTACTATTGTAGTACGAATTTACTAATAAGGCTACCTCTGATTAAGAAGTAGCCCCATGAGTCTATTATTCTTTAGTAGTAGCATCTGCTTGTATCATGGCTACCATAGCAGGAATGGTAAATGTATCACTAATTAAATCAGGTTCAATCCCCTGTTCTACACAAGTAGCTGCTGTAATCGGCCCAATACAAGCTACTTTTGCCTTTTTCAACAACTCTTTCCCCGCTTCACCTAATAGTTTTAATGTATTTGTAACGGTTGAGGAACTTGTAAATGTAATATAATCTACCTCATCAGATTGTAATGCCTCTACCAAGGTAGTTGCTTGTGATTCATCAACTAAGGTTTCATACAAACGAGCTACGGTTACATCAATACCACCCTCGGTAAGGCCATTATAAATGACTTTACGCGCTACTTTTGGCTGAATAAGTAACACTTTATCGCCTTCTTTTAACACAGGCTGCAAGGCTTTAACTACAGACTCCCCCTTGTAATCGGCCGGTACAATATCAGCCAACAAGCCTTTATCTTGCAACGCTTTAGCAGTTGCACTACCAATCGCACAAAGCTTAGCTTGCCCTAACACACGACTATCTTTGCCCATTGTTTGCAAGGCTTTAAAGTAATAGCGCACACCTTCGGCAGACGTAAAAATGACCGTTTTAAAATTATGAGAATTTAATAAAATCTCCTCTGTTTTGCGCTCTAGTGGTAAGGCCTGCGTCTTAATAGCTGCTGCTTCGATAACATTAGCACCTAATGCTTCTAATTGTTCGCTTAAAACACTAGCTTTAGAACGAGCCCGTGTTACCATAATTGTTTTACCAAAGAGAGGTTTATTGTCAAACCAACGCAAGGATTCACGTAAATTCACTACATCACCGACCGTAATAATAGATGGTGGTTTAATCCCAGCATTTTTAACATCCGCCGCTACATGTTCCAAGGTGGAAATCAATGTCTGCTGAATTGGTTTAGTGCCCCAACGAATAACCGCCACTGGCGTATCTTTAGGACGACCATATTCCATTAATTTCTGCGAAATCATAGGCAAATTACCTACACCCATAACAAAACTAATGGTATCTACAGACGTAGCCAAGCCTTCCCAATTAATGCCAGACTCGTTTTTAGTCGGATCTTCATGACCTGTTACAATAGCAAACGACGTAGCCATAGCACGTTGTGTCACAGGAATTCCTGCATATGCTGGCGCCGAAATACCAGAAGTAACGCCAGGGACAAATTCAAAAGGAACACCAGCTTTAGCTAATTCTAACGCTTCTTCGCCACCACGGCCAAAGATGAGTGGGTCGCCCCCTTTTAGGCGCGCAACGATTTTGCCTTCCTTACCAAATTTAACCAATAATTCGTTAATCTCATATTGATGTAAGGTATGATGCTTACACTGTTTACCTGCATAAATGAGTTCTGCTTCAGGACGAGCCCAACGCAACAAATGCTCATCAGCCAAATAATCATACACAATGACATCGGCCTTTTCGATACATTCGCGACCTTTCACAGTAATTAATTTATAATCGCCTGGTCCTGCACCAATCAAATATACGATACCGGTCATTGCAAAATCCCCTCCTGAACCAACTCTTCAATAATATGTTTGCCCCCTTCTTCAAAGAGTGCTTTTGCTAAATTACGACCAATAATTTCTGCCGTCTGTTTAGGCCCTGTCATTTCTCCTTCATAGCAATTTTTACCATCTAAAGAGGCTATAATCGCTTTTAAAGTCAACTGCCCTTTATGAATTGTCCCATGCACGCCCATAGGAACTTGACAGCCCCCCTGTAATTGGCGTAAAAAACTACGTTCACCACGGGTACACCACATAGTATTTTCATCATTCAATTTAGCTAGCATAGCTAACATTTCTTCATCGTCACTGCGACATTCAATAGCCAAAGCCCCTTGTCCTACAGCTGGAATTAATTCATCAGCCGTAAATACTTGAGTAATTTGATCAGCCAAACCCAATCGTTTCAAACCAGCTTGCGCTAATACAATGGCATCAAAATTTTCATCTTCTAATTTGCGCAAACGAGTCTGTACATTGCCACGTAATACACTGATTTGTAGATCAGGACGATGGTGTAAAAGCTGTGCTTGACGACGTAAGCTACTAGTCCCTACTTTAGCCCCTTTTGGCAATTTATCTAAGGTTTTATATTTAGGCGAAACCAATGCATCACAAGGTACTTCACGTTTTGTAATAGCCCCTAAAGTCAACCCTTCAGGCAATTCTGTAGGCATGTCTTTTAAGCTATGAACGGCAATATCAATAGCCCCTTCGCGCATAGATGCTTCTAATTCTTCTGTGAATAAACCTTTGCCACCAATTTCAGCTAATGGCTTCTCTAAAATACGGTCCCCTTTAGTGCTATGATGCACTAGTTCAACCTGACAACCTGGAAATAAACGTTGTAATTCTGCCCCTACAAATTCAGCTTGCCACAAAGCTAAGGCACTACTTCGTGTTCCAATACGGATTATATCTCTCATAAGGATTTTCTCTCCTTTGCTAGGTCAAACATATCATGGAATAATTTCCAATACTCATTTTCTTCGTCTTTACCGGCTACTTCACCAAAACGAATCATTGGGTCACGCAATAGTTTACGAACAATCATGCGACTCATATTATCCATTATTTTACGCAAACGGTCATCAGCATCTGGCAATTTAGCTAAGGCACGATGTAATTCACGTTTACGAATCCGTTCTGCTTTATCACTTAATAACACCATCATTGGTCGTACTGATAAGTAGCCCAATTTATCTTCTAATTCTTCAATGGCCTCGGCAATAATTGGTCTTGCTTTTTGCGCTTCCACTTCTCGTTGGTGTTTATTAGCTTCTACTACACTTTCCAAGGAGTCAATATTAAACAGATACACATCTGAAATATCAGACACATCTGGATCAATATCCCGTGGCACAGCAATGTCAATCATAACAATCGGATTTCCTTGGCGATTAGCTGCAATTTTAGCAGCTTCTTCTGGGCCAATAATATAATGAGGTGCGCCTGTAGAAGTAATTAAAATATCTGCTTCTTTCGCTTGTTCGATAAACTTATCAAACTGAATGGCTTCTCCACCGAAACGTTTCGCTAATTGCTCTGCTTTGTGATAGGTTCGGTTAGATACAAAAATACTGTTAACCCCTTTAGCTTGTAAATGAGTCGCCGTCAGCTCACTCATTTCACCTGCCCCTAACACCAAAACTTTCGCCTCGGACATAGGCTTTGTTAAGCAATCTTCCGCTAAATTAACGGCTGCATAACTTACTGAAACAGGTGTATTGGCAATCCCCGTCTGGGTGCGAACCTTTTTACCAACACTAATGGCTCTCTGGAACACAATATTAAAAATTGGTCCTGTCAAACCACGACTATAAGCCGTAATATAAGCCACTTTTAATTGACTTAAAATCTGGCCTTCCCCTAATACTAGAGAATCTAAACTAGAGGCAACATTAAATAAATGACCTAATAAGTCACGCCCTTCATATACAAAAAACCAATCGTCTTCAATATGCATATCTTCACAACCTTTTAAATGTTGCAATAAATGAAGCATAAATTCTTTTGGTTTTTCCACATCATCTAATACCGCATATAATTCTGTACGGTTGCAAGTGGATAAAAGCACACATTCAGCGACTTGTTCATGTTCATACACATGGTTTAACGCATCACCCACTTCTGATTTATCAAAGGAAAACACTTCGCGCACATTAACTGGTGCGCTTCTATGGTTTAAGCCTAATACTACTAATTGCATTGTTTAGTATCTCCTCCACACGTTTCCATTCACCATCTATAATCATCGCCAACTGTGCTTCACCAAGATGAGCCTGCCAAAAGGCTTCACGCTCAGCAGGTGTAGCTAACAATTGTCGTACTTCTCTTCGTAATTGTTTTAAAGCTGGTAACATATCTGCTACAGGTTCATATCGCTTAGCTAAATCTTGCTTTATTAAACGACTAAGGCGTGGACTCACCCGGCCCGTAAAAATAGCAAATTGCAAATCCCCTACTGTTATATTAGCAGGAAATGTAAAATCACAATCATCACGATTATCAGCGCGATTTACCAAAGCCCCTAATGACCTAGCTCGTCGCGCTAGCTGCTCATTTAGTTCACTATCACTAGTGGCCAATAATACAAAATCAACCTGCAAATCAATGGCCTCTGAGTAGGATGCCTCAATCCACACTAACTGCCCTGCCGCCGCCCAAGCAGCAATTTCAGGGGTTACCGTAGGACTAACCACTGTAACATTAGCTTGTTCATTTAAAAACAATCCTATTCGTCGTGCTGCCACCGGGCCTCCGCCAATGACAACGCAGCGTTTACCCGTAAGGCGCATCGCCATTGTAATCATTAGGACCTCACTTCCTATTAGCTATGAATATTTTTCATATGTTCCTTATATCAAAAACGGCTTGATATAAGATCAAGCCGATTGATACTACATGATAAAATGTGTAATTATTTATTTGTAGCTGTTTCTTCTGTTGTTTCTGCGTCTTCACTAGTTGTTGCGTTTGTTTCAGCCACTGCATCACCAGCAGCATTTGCTTCAAGCACAGCTTGATCAACACCAGCATGTTTATGAATCGTAGAGTTATCTTCGGCTACAGCGGCAATCACTTCTTCAATATCAACAGATTCAACTTGTACTGAACTATCACCTAGTACACAGCCATCTAATAATTGTAATTGAGAGTTTAAAATAGATTCCATACGAGCCTTAAATACGGCAACTTCATTACGAATAATAGCGTATTTTTCTTGACCTTCACGCAAACTACGTTCTGCATCTTCTAAAATCAATTTACGCTGTTGTTCTGCTTCCTGAATAATAAGGTCAGCCTCTTTGCGAGCTGCATTTTTTACATTTTCCCCTGTTTCTTGCGCTAATACAAGTGTATTATTCATGGTTGCTTCCATTTGTTCATATTGAGCAATTCGTTTTTCTAATTGCTCAATTTTATCTGTCATTTCACGATTATCGCGATAAAGTGTTTCATAGTCATGAACTAATTCAGCCATAAACGCATCAACTGATGCTGTATCGTACCCACGAAAGCCTTTCTCAAACTCTTTATTGTGAATATCCATTGGTGTAATCATAGCTTACCTCCTATTACATGAAACGTTTGAGATATACCCCAATACGTCCTTTACGAGATGTGCCTGTGATGGCCTCAATCTTCATTCGTCCACGACCACGAAGAGATATAATATCTCCTTCTTTTACTTCTTGTGCTGGCCCTTTAGCTGGTTGCCAATTCACTTGAACAAGCCCAGCATTAATAGAGCTCACTACTTTAGTGCGAGATACACTAAATCCAGAAGATGCCACTGCATCTAAGCGCAAAGAAGCGACTGTAGTTCGTATTTCTTTAATTTTTTCTTCTTTCGGTTGAATCTCTGCCAAATCCATATCGTCTACCGATACAGAAACCATAGCAATCTTTGTAAAATTTTGTTTCACATAGTCTGCCATTGCAGAGTCAACAATTAACTGGGCACCACCAGTTTGCATAATAATATCGCCAAAACTAGTGCGCTCAATACCCAAACCCATGAGCGAGCCCAACACATCACGATGGGTTAACAAGCGAAACCGCGGATCCCAAGAAACTTTTAAAGCACTAATACCTATATCAACAGTTCCTTGAAAATCTGCTGCTACAAATGCTACCCGTATGCGCTCGGCTCCTTCATAGCCACCGCCAAATTCCACACGCAACTGTGGCAAATTAGCTTTAATTGCATCTGCAATAACAAGGCCAGCTGGTGACATAAACTCAGTCACCCGAAATGGTTTACCACCTACCACTTGCTCGGCTAAATCGAGCATACGGCGTGCTTCTTCACCATTGCCAGATGCTTCAAAATAACGAATTAATTTCTCTTTATCTTTCACAAATCCTCCTTCACTTCTTGCCTAACTCAAAGGAGCGTTCATAACAAGCAACTACCCCCTCTTGCATAGCGGTTCGGAGTCCAGCTTTTTCCATAGCAGCAATCCCAGCAATTGTCGTACCACCAGGGGAAGTCACTTGATCGCGCAAAATAGCTGGATGAGTACCTGTTTCAAGAGCCATTTTACCCGCTCCAAACAAGGTATAGGCAGCCGCCTTAATAGCTAACGGACGCGTTAACCCAAGACGAACACCTGCATCAGCCAACGCATCCATAATCACAAATGCATAGCCTGGGCCGGAACCCGAGATAGCTGTTAAGCGTTCTAAATCAGCTTCTGTTACAACAACAGCTTCACCTATAGCACTGAATAATTGGCAAAAATCTGCCGTAGCTTCTTCTGTGCCCTTAGTTCCTACTGCTAAAGCAGTTAAACCTGCACCAACAGCAACAGGCGTATTAGGCATAGCACGATACCAAACAGCCTGTGGTAAAGCCTCCTCTAGGGTCGCTAAATTAATCCCTGCTGCTACTGACAAGCACACTGTACCAGCTGGAATCGCTTTAAATTGAGATACTATTTGCGGCCATACTTGTGGTTTGACAGCCCAAATAATCGTGTTGAACCGATTCAAATCAGGCAATTCAACACTGGCCTTAACACCTAATTCAGTTTGTAACGCCTCAGCACTAGCCTGTGTTCTAACAAGCACCTGTACCTGCTCAGGCGTAATTAACTTGGCCTGCAAGGCGCCACGTAATATAGCGCCTCCCATGGCTCCTGCCCCCACAAATAAAATTTGTCCTAACATAGTAGCTCCTATTAGATTTGTGGCTCTTTCCACGCAAATGTTTCAGATAAATCACTGTAACTTTTGTCGTTATAATCTACAGTTACATTCACAGGTACGCAAATGAAAATATCTTTACCAATTTTTTCTAATTTACCATCTAATGCAAAGGTTGCACCACTTACAAAGTCTACAATACGAGCCGCTTCATGAGGGTCTGTTTTTTCAAAGTTAATAACAACTGGACGCATATCACGAAGTTCATTAGTAATCTTTTCAGAATCTTCAAATACAGTTGGTTCAACAATTACTACTTTCATTGCATTAGGACGCTGTGCCACGGTGTTATATCCTCCTGTTTTTGCGGGACGGAATGCAGAACTGGTAGAATTAGTCTGAGCTACCTGATGTGCAGGCTCATCATATTCAGGACCTAAATTATCTTCATAAGTCTCTTCATCGTAATCATCCCGATCATTTACAACAAACATTTTTTTGATGTTGCTCCAATTAAAGCTCATTTATAAACCCTCCTACATTGCGCTAAGCCATTAATTATATACTCGGTTACCAAAAATTGCGGTGCCAACGCGAATCATATTCGCGCCTTCTCCTAAAGCCACTTCAAAGTCATGGGTCATCCCCATTGATAAATACGAAATCTGTCCTTCTGGGAATTGGGACTTCATATCTTCATAGAGTGCATGGGCTACTCGAAAAATAGGACGAGCTTCTTCCGGATTTTCGAAAAAAGGCGCCATACACATCAACCCTTTAACTCTAACATTTGGCAATGTCTTCGCATAATCGCGCACTTCTGGAAAGTCTTCCACCGTCAACCCCGATTTACTTTCTTCTCGTGCCACATTAACTTGTAATAAAATATCTTGTATTTTATCACATTTAATGGCCACTTTATTTATTTCATCTAGTAGCTTCTTGCTATCGACAGAATGTATTAAAGAAAATAGCGGCACTGCTTGCCGAACCTTATTTACTTGCAAATGACCAATCAAATGCCAGTCTAATTCTGGTCCCTTATAGGTTAAAATCTTTTCTTTTGCTTCTTGTACTCGATTTTCACCTACCGTGCGAACACCTAGTTGAGCCACTGTTTCCACCGCTGTTACAGGATGATTCTTAGTTACTGCTATGAGTGTTACTGCATCATGTCTACCCGCTTGTGCCATAGCATCTTGCATACGCTTTTGCACAGCTTCTAACGCATCTTTTATCATAGCCTACCCCCTATATGCACCGGCTAACACCTGTCAGTGCATGTAAAAAATTACTTTCATGCGATAATATTATATAATACTTTAAGTAAAATGCCAATGAAAATATGAGAAACGCTGTATATATTAAGGTTATTTTTATAAATTTTTTATATTTAGTTCAAATTAGGCAACTATATAAGTCAACTTTATATCGAAAAAATCTCTTGAAGCTCTACATCATCTCTTTTAAAAATAATATTTTCAAACCGCTCTTCCCCCGTCTTACGTGATAAAATTGCCTCTATCGGTACTGGATATTTTAATACATTTCCTTTAAGTAAAGTCTGCGGAACATGTATTCTCGTATCAGTAAACCCTAAAGTACATCCACCATCTGAAGAAGCTAAGACACAACGAATCTTATTTTTTTCAAAATATTCTTCCGCCATTACCAATTCTTGACTAAACATTTGACAAGCCGATTCTAATACAGCAACCTTTCGTCTAACAGAACCCTTTTGCTGTTTAGAGAAAATTTCAAAATCATCTACAGACAATGTTTCCGTCAGACATTTTTCAAAAAAATTTTTAGGTTCTAAATTCCCAGTAACTCCTGTTAAATGTAAAAAATTGTCTTCTTTAGCTGTCAAGATATAATACTTTTTATATTTGAAAAGGCGCGAATAAATCAAATACTCTTGATTCAAAAAATTATTCGCGTATATATTGGCACCAACAATTAACTTCCGCCTTATATTTTCCTTAAATGAGCTCATTTTATGTCCCCTTACATAAGAAAAAGAGGGGTAATTACCCCTCTTTTTCTTGATTTTACACAGTTATCTCTGCCATGGAATGGGTTTTCAGTCTCCATCCGACCACTGGAAGTAGGTTTAACGTCTCTACTCCGACTATTTCTTTCCTAAATTATAACACATTCCCCAAATTTTAACAAATAATGGACTTTATAGTAAAAAAGAATCACATTTCCACTTATTTTAAATTTGTTAACATAGCAAACAAAGCCATGCGCCCCGTTTTGCCAAATTCACGTCGATAAGAGTAGCAAGCTGGGGCCGTCATACTATCGGAAGTAGACACGGTAATTTGCTGCCAAGGTACACCTAACTGACGCAGTTCTTGTACAATAAATTGCTGTAAATTCACCCGCGGGGTCTGAATACCTTTATCCGCCCGATATTTATAGCCTACAATCTGTTCTGGAACGAGTGCCGCTTGCCTAAATAAATCCGCCAATTCTTCACTCACTTCAAACGACTCATATTGGATGGATGGACCTAAATAAACATGACAATCTTCTGGTTTCGTACCATAAGCATCGCCCATAGCCTCTATAGTACGCACTGGTATATGTCCAATCGTACCTCGCCAGCCAGCATGAATAACGGCCATAGCATGTTGACGTTGATCATAAACTAACACGGGCACACAATCAGCGACCAATAACAATAAAGGCACGCTGATTAGATTCGTTATCAACGCATCGCTATCAGGAATTGCCGTATCCATCTGAAAAGCGCCTGCACCTACCTGCTCTTTTGTCACTTCTGAAATGTGTGTGCCATGTACTTGTTGAGCACAAGTTAGCATTTCAGGCGCTACTCGCAAATGTTTAGCTAAACGTTTCCGATTTTCCCACACATGTTCCATCTCATCCCCTACATGCAACCCCAAATTAAACGACTCAAAGGGCTTTTGAGATACGCCACCAAAACGTCGTGTTACCCCATGCATAAGGGAAAATCCAGTTAATGCTGTAGCCGCTTCAAATTCAAAAGGCCGTCCAGGGAATCCGCCCCCCTCACGAATTACTGTTCTATTTTGCCGTGCCATAGGTTTCACCTCATCCTACACAAACACCACAGCGTTTACACCCCTCTTGACAAGGCGGGGTATACACTTCTGTCAAACTACGTTGCCATTCAGCCGCTAAATAGCCCTCAGCTAATTGCATATCTAACATATCCCAAGGCAGAGGCTCTGTTAACTCTCGCTCTCTATATAAAGCCTCATCCATATCATACGCATACTCATTACAAGCCTTTTTAAATTGTTTTGGTCCCCCCGCTTCAACAGCCGCCAAAATAATATCGCCTAAACGGCGATCGCCACGCGCTAATACGCCCTGAATATAGGCTTCTTTAGGTGATTCTACTAACACTTCAATACGTCGGTTTTTACTCAACGCTTTCTTAATTGTATTAAGCTTCTTAGTTACATCCTTTTGATGGGCCATTGGCATCCACTGAAACGGCGTAAATGGTTTAGGAATAAACGGATTAACACTTAAGGTTAAACGACCTTTGCAACCAGCCTCTTGCATATAGGCATATACATCTTCCGCCATACTCACAATAGCCATCACATCTTCTTCTGTTTCTGTTGGTAACCCAACCATAATATACAAACGAATGTGAGGTATACCGGCCTTAGCCGCCAACTTTACCGCTTTTGCCATGTCTTCATTTGAAATCCCTTTATTAATAACACGGCGCAAGCGATCACTGCCCGCTTCGGGCGCAATCGTAATCGTTTGCTGTCCACTTGCCGCTAAACCATCTACCACCGCCTGCGTTAATGAGTCAGCACGCAATGACGCACAAGAATAGCGAAGCCCTTTAGAACGAATATATGTCACTAATTCATCAATGTCAGGATAGTCTGAAATCGCTGCCCCCATGAGACCTACTTTTTTATTTAATGCCGCCGCTCTATCAACGCCCGCTTTTAACAAATCAAGACGCCGTACGCGCGGCGTTCGATAACAATAGCCAGCCATACAGAAACGGCAGTGACGACCACACCCACGGGCTACTTCAACAATATACATTGCCCCAAATTCAGTAAAATCTGTAGCAATAACTGTTTCACCAACTGTATCAAGAGATTTCCAATGTCGTGTCACCTTAGGCACTACACAACCTGTACTAACTGTGGAATTAGTATTTTTTGTATTCTCTGTTACCGTAACTGCAACATTTTCTGCGGTACCACTTATACCTTCAGCCAAGTGATAGCCTGCAAAGCGCCCACTGTCATCAAATTGAGGCTCATACAAGGCCGGCACATATACACCCGTGATTTTACTTAAAGCAAGTAAAATATCAGAGCGCAACCATTGTTCATTGCGCCCTTGTTCAATTACTGACAACACATGCGAAACTAACTCTTCACCTTCACCAATAATAAATGCATCAATAAAATCAGATACTGGTTCAGGATTAAAGGTAGCACAAGGGCCACCTGCAATAACAATGGGATCCCGTTCAATGCGATGAATTCGTTTTACTGGCACACGGCCTAATTTTAATAAGGTAGGAATGTTAAAATAATCCATTTCAAAAGTAATATCAAAACCGATTACATCACATTCATATAAGGGCCGTTGCGTTTCCACACTCATCAACGGCAAACGATGCTTTTCATAATCACGCAATTCTGAATTAGGTGGTAAAAAATATCGTTCCCCACAACTTGTAGGTCTTGCATTAATTTCTTCATAAATAATTTGTAGTCCCAAATTACTCATGCCAACAAAATATGTATTAGGATACACTAACCCCACTTTAAATGGTTTGTGAGGATTGCTTTCAATTCGACTTACTTCCTTCGCCCGAAGCGATTGTAAGCCATTTAATATTTCATTTCGTGTCACGGCACAACCTCCTTGAGCAATCAACATCTTAATTATTTATTATAACATGAAATATCCTGCTAAATAAACATAGATAAAAATAGATATACTAAACAATCTTAGATAACTATAGATACAACTAAATAAATACAACAGATAGTTTAATTCCTCCTAAATAAACATAGCAAAAGAGCGCTCTCCTTATCAGTAAGAACGCTCCTTCATTATCGCGATATGCTCATATTCTATTGTTACTTCTATCTATATTAACGGCTCCAGCCGGTATTACATAAAACTCTACTTTTTATTCTGCTGTATTACTATAAAACTCTATTTTTATTCTGCAAGAGCGTCTTTAATAGCCTCTTCCATGGCTGCTGGCTCTTCAGTTGGTTCAAAGCGCCCTATGACTTCACCTTTACGATTAATCAAGAATTTTGTAAAATTCCATTTAATCGAATCATCGCCTAAAAATTCTGGGAATTTTTCTTTTAAAAAGTTATTCAAAAAGTCTGCTTTTTCCCCTTTGAACCCCTTAAAACCTTGTTGTGCTGTTAAATATTTGAATAAAGGGATTTCATCAGCACCACGAACTACAGCTTTCCCCATCACCGGGAAGGTTACGCCATAATTTAATTTACAAAAGCTCTGCACTTCTTCATTAGAACCTGGCTCTTGCTCTAAAAATTCATTAGCAGGAACAGCTATGACAGAAAATCCTTGATCTTTGTACTCTTTATATAAAGCTTCCAAGCCTTCATATTGTGGTGTAAAACCACATTTGCTAGCCGTATTAGCAATTACTAATACTTGACCTTCAAATTCTTTTAAACTAACTTCTTTACCTGCTTTATCTAATACACTGTAATCGTATACGCCCATGATATTGTCTCCTTTACACATAACTTACTGCGTTTCACTTAATTAACGTCTACTTTAATACTAACTTACTAACTTACTAACTTGCTAACTTACTAACTTACTAACTTACTAACTTATTACCTTACTAACTTATTACCTTACTTCAATTCTAAATTACTTAAATGTTAACTTATCGAGTATCACCGGTTATCTCTCTTTCGATAATTTAATTGTACACAATTTTTTAATTGTTGTCAACTATATTTTGCGCAATTTAATTAATAAAAATTTATTTTCATATCATTCTTCTAATACTCAGTCTCAAAAATCCTTATATTTACTGGACTTTCATCTATATTACTACACACAAATTTTCTTAAAAATCATTCAAAATTTCCCTCAATTTTTCTAAAAGCTCCTAAAATGACTTCCATTATTTCTAAAATTTTAAGCCACAAAATAAAAATTCACTTGTTTTTAGCCACATATATTTTAAAACCTACTCCTTACAATATAAAAATAAAAAGCCATTTAATCACAATTCGTGGTTTCTCAACGCCCAACGATTTGCATTAAATGGCTTTTATCTTAACCCTTACTATTAAATTCCCCAAAATCGACTAAAATTACTTAGCCTAAATATCTACACCAACCATACCCTTTTCAGAAGCCGCTTCCCCTTGCAAAGCTTCATCAACAACGATAGAACGTTTGCTAACTAAAGTACAAACACCAAATGTAATAGCACATACAATCCATTCTAAATAAATTACATGCGGTACAATTCGTACCACTGGAGCAATATTCCATAAAATTAAAGTTACTACTGCGGCTACTAATGTGTAGAATGCACCTATACGACTACAATATTTTGGCGCGAATAATGTCATCAACACAATCACCGAAAATGCAGCCATTAAGCTCAATCCCTGCATTAAAGTAGCAATAATGCCACTAATCGTCAAAGCAAATGTGAAGGTTAATAAACCCATGACAACAATAGCAATACGGGTAATCAATGTATACTGCTCATCGGTTACATTTGGGTTGATGAAACGTTTATAAATGTCTTGAGAGAACAAAGTCCCTGAACTTAACAAAAGATTACAAGCCGTACTCACATCTGCGGCCCAAAGAGCAGCTAAGGTTAATCCTGCTAATAAAGGATGTAAAGAAACAATTAACTTAGGTAAGGCTAATGCAGGGGATAACCCAGGATATAACTCCGCTGCAATAACACCTAAATACGCACTAACGAACCCGATAGGAAGCATAATCAAACCACCAAGAATAAATCCTTTACGAGCGACCCCCACTGTTTTAGCGCCTAAGGAAATTTGAATAATACTTTGTAACGATAAATTAACGGTAATCAAAGTAACTACCCAAGTTAAAATAGTTAAACCCCCAACGCCTTCTACTAAATCAAACATATGAGGCATCGGTGCCTGCGCTTCTACGGCTGCCGTACCACCCATTAAATGCACTGCCATATAAGCCGCTGCTGCAATACCGATATACTTAAGCGTAACATTTAACAAGTTGGAAATACTAGCTGACCACATGCCCCCCATCATAGTAACACCGATGAACACAACGGCACTCATAATCATACCAGTTGTTACCGTAAATACTTCAGGCAATAGAGCGGCTAAAATGGTGCCACCAGCTACATACTGCAAACTCATTACACAAAGTTGCACTAAGATCTGGATTACAATGCCTGCAATTCGACTTTTCTTATCATAATACCGTTCTAACATTTCAGGCACTGTTGTAATTTGTAAACGACGGTATCGTTTAGCCACTGTAAGGCCCATCACAATCGCACCAAGCCCCCAAGCAGCCGTATACCAGCCAGCCGAAATCCCTTTCATATACGCTTGTTCTGCCACTCCAATTGTTGAGGCGCCACCTACTGCTAAGCCTACAATTGAAACAGTAATCAATGGCGTTGTCATGCGACGACCTGCTAATACATAATTTTCAGCTTTCCCCGTCGTTAAACGACGCGATACCCAAGAAATAACAAAGAGTAATACCACATACAGCCCTACAATCACAGTTGAAATTGTCATTTTTCGCTCCTTTCGCTATGGTGATTGGGGCATATCACCGGCCCGTCCGCCTAACTAGACTTAACATACTCTCTTCATTCTCAAAGTTAGAAATAAAAAATCGCCCCTAAAAAAGGGACGATGACGAATCGCGGTACCACCCTCATTGACGATTTTGGATAATAAAAAAAGAGCGTAGCACCAAGGGACGGAAATTCCGCGGTACCACCCTCATTATCTCGAATCGACCAACTCATAGTTCTTCTAACGACAACCACGCCGGCTCAGCCTACTCTATTTCAGCTTTGCAGTTCAGAAAGGAACTTCACACTATAATCACTGCCGTTTTACACCAACCAACGGCTCTCTGCGCATGCCTTATAGAGCTACTTTCTTTCATCATCACTTTTATCTGTACTCAGCACATTTATAAGATTGAACTTATTATACGAAAAACATTTGTCCATGTCAAGCGTAATTTTAAAAATAATCAAAAACACCGCCCAAGGTAATCCTCAAGCGGTGTCTCTTCAACTATCAACAACTATATAGCACTCTAATTGAGAGAATACATAATTGTAATCTAAAGGTTAATACAACCGTAATCTATTGTTATTAGCCTTCAACAATTTCAGTAACAACACCAGCACCTACTGTGTGGCCACCTTCGCGGATAGCGAAACGAAGACCAGCTTCAATAGCGATTGGTGTAATTAATTCGATGCTCATAGTAATGTTATCACCAGGCATACACATTTCAGTACCTTCTGGAAGTTCGATAACGCCCGTTACGTCTGTTGTACGGAAGTAGAACTGTGGACGGTAGTTAGAGAAGAATGGAGTATGACGGCCACCTTCTTCTTTAGTTAATACGTAAACTTCACCTTTGAATTTAGTGTGTGGGTGAATAGAACCTGGTTTAGCTAATACTTGACCACGTTCGATGTCTTTGCGGTCAACACCACGAAGAAGTGCACCAACGTTGTCACCTGCTACTGCGGAGTCCAAAGTTTTACGGAACATTTCAAGACCAGTTACTACATAGCTTTCAGCTTTTTCTTTAAGACCAACGATTTCAACAGTGTCGCCTACTTTAACTTCGCCACGTTCAACACGGCCAGTTGCT
>Ga0129307_1001109_pt1 | contig 32128 bp, 20 predicted proteins | sample P1105metagenome_FD_94437 | JGI IMG/M metagenome (GOLD analysis project Ga0129307, IMG submission 94437) | Capybara group fecal microbial communities from Wisconsin, USA - P1105 metagenome | ecosystem: Host-associated > Mammals > Digestive system > Large intestine > Fecal | place: USA: Wisconsin...
ACAGTTTATAAGTTCACACCTTGTTTCCCAAGATTTCTGATTTCTCAACGACTCTCTCTGAAACGCTTCAATAACGAGATCTTCCAATTCTGGCATCAAATTTTTCTGCAAGAACTTTGCGGCTTTTCTCACATCGGTCGTTTTCTTGCTCTGAAGCAACGATATTATATCATTCATTTTTTTTTCACCTTCTCCGGTACCTTCGGCTTTATGAATATACCTTTTTTGTGGGTATGGGGGTATAAAAAAGAAGACCCCGGCCTTTCGACAGGTTCAGGGACCTTTGGCCGGGGTGACAATGTGTATGGAATCGTGACTGGATCCTGCTCCTAACCACTAGCCACTAATCACTAACCACTTACCTGATCTTGTTCGCGCGTTCGAGTTCGCGGGCGTTGATGATGAGCATCTGCAGGCGGTTCTCGATGTTTGCGAAACTGGTATCCGGGTCGTAGTCGAGACTCAGGATTTGCACGTGCGGACAACGTTCCTTCACGGCCTTCGTGAGGCCTCGGCCACTGATGTGGTTTGCGAGGCAGGCAAACGGCTGCACAATGATGAAGCTGTTGATGCCGTGCTTGGAGTTGTACAGAATTTCTGCCGGGATGAGCCAGCCTTCACCCGTGTTGTACGTCGGGTCGATAATGCCATCGAGGTAGTTCACGAGCTCGAAGCAGTCGGCGTGATGTTCATACAGCTTGAACGACTGCATTGTCTTCTTGACGGTTTCTGCGGCGTGGGCGAAAAGCCTTGATGTGACACCGCCTTCGAGTCGGTCGCTAATCGGGTTGGCCGAGAATCCGCGCTTGAGCTTTTCCCTGCGGACAACTTCATCGACGCGGAAGAAGTCGGTCATGCCGTTCAGATAAACTTCCATGCCGTTGTCCATGAGATAGTCTTCGATGTGACCGTTTGCGCTTGGGTGGAAATTCATGAGGATTTCGCCAAGCACGGCAACGCGCGGCTTGCGGATGCCCTTCTGGCGGCTTTCCGTGATTTCGACCTTGTTGAATTCTTCGATGCAGGTGCGCAACATCTCGACGAGGCGCTTTGGCGTGCCGATTTCGGTTTTCTTGAGTGTCGCTGCCGTCTTCATCAGTTCCGGCATCCACTTGGAGTAAATCTTCTTGGTGTCGCCCTTGTTGATTTCGTAGGGGCGGAGTGCACGGTACATCGTTTCGATGGCGTCCATGAAGACGAGACCCCAGAGCACATGGAGGCGGAAGTCAAGCCCGAGCTGGAATCCCGGGTGCATACCGGTGGTGTCGAGGCCCGTAGTGATAATGGAAACGTCCTTGTAGCCGGCTTCGTCAAGCGCTTTACGGCCAAGCACGGAATACTGCACGGCGCGGCAGTTTTCGCAGTTCTTGGCAAGGCACATCGAAACTTCGGTTTGCGGAACGTTCGGGTGTTCTTCGAGCCACTTGAGGCATTCGCCGATGTTGATTTGGCAGGGGAAGCAGATGTCGTTGTGCACGTACTTCTTGCCGAGTTCAATAGCGCGTTTGTCTGCAACTGGGAGGTAATCCGAGAGGTAGCCCTTGCCCTGGATGTAGGAACTCGCGAGAATGGCAAAAGCGGGCGAGAGGTTCGGCGTCAAGATGATGCGCTTTGTCTTGTCGCTTGCCAAGAACGGCGTGTGGAATTGCGGTTCGTTTGAAGGTGGCTTATCGGGCAAGTTTGCTGCACGGCGGGCCTTCACGGTTTCGATAAAGCTCTTGATGCGGATGCCGACCGGGCCGCGGGCGTCACCTTCGTCGAGCTTAAGCATGAGCATTTCTTTGTTAGAATCGCGGTGCATCATGCGCATCATTTCGTCGGTCAGGATGGAGTCGTGACCGCAACCGAAGCTCACAATTTGGGCAAGTTCAACATGCGGGTCTCTCGACGCAATCATCGTGGCGCCCAGCATACGCAAGTGGAATGTATTTTTCATTTCCATGCGGGTGTGGCTCGGAACGTCCTGGTCATACACGCCTGGGAGCGATTCTGTTGTCAGAACCGGGATGCCCATCGCCGTGAAATGGCTTGCGATGTTGTGGTTGATGAGCATGTCGGCGTGGTAGGGACGGCCCGCAATCACGACGGCAAAACTGTCTTTTGCCTTCACGTCGTCGAGAATCTTCTGGCCTTCTTCGAGGAGCGTGGTGCGGTAATTATTAAGAGCCTTTTCGCCTTCGGTGACTGCCTTGTCCAAAGTCTTTCTGTCGATGTTCCAGTTGTCGTGGAACCAGTCGATAGTCTGGCTTCGGCGGAGTTTCGTGTTTGCCCAGTGGAAAATCGGCTGGTCCATCGGGACACCGTAATTCTTTTCTGGTTCGTCCGTATTTTGGCAAATGTTCGGATAACCTTGTACGACAGGGCAGACCGTCGTGGCGTTAAACTTGGTGTGGTCGCTGGGGAGCGAAATCATCATCGGGAAGAAAATCCTATCGACTTTCTTGTCGATGAGGCTGAGCACATGGCCGTGGACGAGCTTGGCGGGGAAGCAGACTGTATCTGACGGCACGCTGTGGAGTCCGGCTTCGAACATCTTGTAGTCGCTCTGGCGGCTCACGACGACCGTATAGCCGAGAGATGTGAAGAACGCTTTCCAGTAGGGGAGGCTGTTCCAGAATTCGAGGACGCGCGGGATGCCGATGGTCTTTCCGTTCTGCGGCAAGAGAATTTGCGGGGCGTAGTCCTTGACCAAAAGCTGGTTCGTGCGCTTGATCATGTCCGGCACGGACTGCATTTTCTTGTTGATTTCGGCAATGAGCTTCTTGGTGGCCGGATCGTTCGGGTCGGCGGTGACTTCACCGCGTTCGCAGCGGTTGCCTGTGACAAAGCTCTGGCCATCGCTAAAGGTGACGATGGTGCGGGAGCAGTGGTTGGTGCAGTACTGGCAAAGCTGTCCCGGCTGGTTGTGCCAGCTGAAGGTGCGCATCGCTTCGAGGCCGATAAACTTGCTTTTGAGTTCCGGGTCGGTCTTGCGCTTTTCTTCCATGAACTTCTTCGTAAGGAGCGCGATACCGATAGCGCCCATTTCGCCCGGACGTTCCGGACGGATGGCCTTGAGGCCCGTATATTGTTCGAAGGCTCGGAGAACGGCGTTGTTCTTGAACGTACCGCCTTGCACCACGACCTTTTTGCCGAGCGTGTTCAGGTTGCGGATACGGATGACCTTCGTAAAGACGTTGTTGATGATGGAGCGGCAGATGCCCGCGATGATGTCTTCGGGTTGCTTGCCGTCGCGCTGTTCCGTGATGATGGAACTGTTCATGAACACGGTGCAGCGGGAACCAAGCTGGGAAGGGCTCTTGGAATTGAACGCCATGTCGGCAATCTTTTCCATCGGGATGCCAAGGCTGCGGGCGTAAGTTTCGATGAACGAACCGCAACCCGAGGAGCAGGCCTCGTTCAGGATGATGCCGGTGACGACACCGTCTTGTACGGAAATTGCCTTCATGTCCTGGCCGCCGATGTCGAGGATGAAGCTCACGTCGGGGCAGAGTCGCTGGGCTGCGTTCGCGTGGGCGACCGTTTCCACCGTATGGTAGTCGGCGTGGACGGCCTTTGCGAAAAGTTGTTCGCCGTAACCGGTTGTACCCACGCCCAAGATGTTGAGCTTCACGCCGTATTCTTCGTAGCGGTCGGCGAGGTCCACCATGGCACGCTTCAACACGGCTAGCGGTTCACCGTCGTTACTGGCATAGAACCCGTCGATGACCTTTTCGTTTTCGTCGAGAAGCACGAACTTCGTGGTTGTAGAACCGGCGTCAATGCCCAAGTAGGCGTTGATGGTCGAACCGGAAGGCGGCTGCGGATAATGGTTATCCGCCATCTTGTGTTCTTCGAGGAACAGCTTGTATTCGGCTTCGTTCTTGAAGAAAAGATCGGATGCGGCCTTGGCCTTGTTTTCGGCCTGGCGAGTTTCGCTAAAGTGGACGAGTGCGTCGAGCGAACCTTCTTCGCGGTACATGCATTCCTGGTTCGCGAACATGGAACCGTTAGCGAGTGCGGCGCCCATGGCGACGAGCACTTCGGAATGTTCCGGGACAATCGCCTGTTCGTCAGAGATGCCCAAGCGTTCCTTGAATGCGCGAACGAGAGTCGGGTTGAACGTCAACGGGCCACCTTCGAAAATGACAGGCGGCTTGATTTCCATGCCCTGGGCGAGGCCACCGATGGTCTGCTTTGCGATGGCGTGGAAACTCGAAAGCGCGATATCTTCCTTGGCGATGCCGTTGTTGAGCATCGGCTGGATGTCGGTCTTTGCGAACACGCCGCAACGGCCCGAAATTTCATAAACCTTTTGGCCACGCTTGGCGTAGCTTTCGAATACTTCTGTCTTGATGCGGAGGAGTTCCGCGACCTGGTCGATAAATGCACCCGTACCGCCGGCGCACACACCGTTCATGCGCATGTCGGAGGCGATGAGTTTCCCTGTGGTCTTGTCCTTTTCGAAGAAGACAACTTTGGCATCTTGGCCGCCCAATTCTACGGCGACTCTGGATTCGGGATACGTGGCACGCACGGCAAGTGCGTTTGCGACTACTTCTTGTACAAAAAAGGCGTGCGTGGCTTCGGCAAACGGCTGACCGCCGCTACCGCAAAAAGCGACCCTAAAATTCTTGCCCGGGAAAAGTGCATGCGCCTCGCGCAACACTTCATGGACTTTTTGCGCCTGCATGGCATTGTGGCGCTGATAAGTATAATGCAAAAGCTTAGATGTCTCGGGATCGACTACAGCAATCTTTACAGTGGTGGAGCCAACATCGACTCCAACCCATAAATCGTTCAATGAAGTATTCATAGTGTGCCAAATTTAGTTTTTTTTCATTTTTTGAAAATGTTTTTTGGCGTTTATGGCGATAAAATGCACAATTTGAGGGATTTTAGGTGATTGCTCATGTGTGTAGTAGCCGCTCTGGCGATGCGTTTCCCACAGGCGTTAAAATGCTGGTTTCGCCATTACAGGCTTCGTTCAAGAATAAACAAGGAGAGATTGTGTTTTGGGGGAGGACGACTCTGTTACAAGATAGCGTCACCTGACGATGAAGACTTAAGCTCAAGAATCTTACTTTCGGGCAGATGGGAGTACTTGACAATTTTCTCGATAGGTTCATTATCCGCAAGCATATCAAGAGCCGTTTCGATACGATTTTTTTCTTGACCTTTTTCAAGCCCTTGTTCAAGCCCTTGTTCAAGCCCCTGTTCAAGCCCCTGTTCTAAACCTTTCTGCAAACCTTTTTCCAAACCTTTTTCCAAACCTTTCTGTTCGGCACGGACCTCCAACAAGGCCAAATGATCCAATTCTTCTTCAGTCCATACCATATCGTTTGCCTGATCCTTGATGAGTTTTTCCGATGCGCCGTTCACTAAAATTCTGCGGATAGCCTTCGCAATAACGGTATCGTTGAAGTCCGGGAGCTTTTCTGCTTTGCCTGCGTGCTTGAGCAAATAGAGCCACCGTTCCTCAGCGGTCACGATTTCTTCGAAGGTCTTGTTAAACTTCGTCAAATCATAGATAATATACATCATCTTGTCGCTCAGCGTCAAGCCCCCCTTATCGCGAACGGCCCAATCACTTCGGAAAAACTTCTGTGTGCTTATGGAAAAGTCGCAAATCCAAATGGCGTAGGTTGGTGGAACCTCGTAACGGTGGATTTCTCGTTCAGCGCGTTGTTCTTTTGTCAAATCGGAAGGGAGATTTCCAAAATTCAGCTGGTCCCATTCATATTTGCTTTGGAGCATGAAAGCGCTATGTTGTAAAAGAACTCGATCGACGAAAAAGTCGGGCTTTGCCTTTTGCATTTCCACATTGATATGAATGCCATTCGAGGTTGTCGCTCGGATATCGAGCCTGAACGACTTGACCGCAGGGAAAATGACGTTGATTTCGGAATTTTTGATGACTACGGATTCAATTTTGTTGTCTTCTTTTAGGAGAAATACTCCATTCAAAAAATTTATCAGAGCTTCTTCGTCACTTAATAGAGCTTTGAATGCGGCATCGAAGAGCGGGTCGAGATAAGTGTGTTTCTTGATTTCTTCAATAGTTTTGTCAACCAACTGATCGCGTGAAGTGGTAATGGTAAATTCGATAGAGTTTTGATTTTCAGACATGATGATCCTTGCCGTATGGCGGTTAAATCTAAGAAGGCAAGTTTGCTGAATTCGCCCTCCTTTATATGAACACGCTTTTTTCGGGGATTTGTCCTGAAAAATTTTGTAAAATATTTTAGCCCTTATTGAAAAAGGATTGACTATGGATATACGTATCCAAATTATGCAGGGAATGCTGAGAATTGGTTCCGTTTAATACGCAACATCGGCAACAATGTCAGATGGAGCGAATTTAAAACAGTTGACAATGAGTAGCAACTAGTAACACCATAACAAAATTCTATCTTATCTCTCGTGAATAAGAAATACATTATCCCTGTCGTTATTTTTTCGATTTTGTTGTTGCTCCCGTTTGGCGTGCAGGCGGTTGCTGACTTGCGTGGCGAAAAGCGCTTTCAGCCGTTTGATATTATAAAGGATGCGGTTTACACTCCGATTGTGCGCGAGAAAAAGGTCGCTGCGGCTGCGGACTCGCTCGATGTGAAGTGGCGTGCGGCCCGCGAGTCGATTGCTGCGGGTGCAGATGTGGCTGATGCGTTGGAACCTGTAATTTCGTCACTTTCGGACTTGGAAGCGGCTGTACTTTCGGTGAACACGTATGCCGAACTCGATACATCTGAAGTTCGTTACAAGAGCCTCAAGTTGGCGGATACGCTGCTTGCAAAGCTGGAGGATGAACCGGAATCGTTCCCGCAGGCGGATTCTTGCATCAAGTCGCTTGTGGCGGATCTTGGTCATGTGTCGCTGTGGCGTGCGTTCTTGGACGTGAAGCATTATGGCGTTTGGACGAGCCGCTATTTGCGTGCTTTTGAAAATAAGATTGATGACGAGAGCGCGATTGTATTGGCGTTGCGCCCCAAGTACCAGCTTGCGGTTTGGAATCTCTTTAGCGATCCGGGCGAGAAGGTTGTTCTCGGCGCTGCTGGCGATTGCATCGGTGCGGGCTGTGGACGCGATACCGCCGCGGCTTCCGACCGTTGGCTTTTCTACCGCCAGGATGTGGAATTCCTGGTGCAGCCGTCTCCGCTGGATGTGCGCAGTGCAAAGCTCGACAATCCGGTGAAGGCGATTGAAAAGTTCCGCGACCAGCTCAAGGCGAAGGGCGTGGAACTCTTGGTGGTGGTGACTCCGGGTAAGCCGAGCATTTACCCGGAACGGTTGACGGGCAAAAATTCGGATGCCGTCGGGCTCCAGTCGCATGGCAAGAAGATTTTGGATTCGCTTACCCGAGCAGGCTTTAACACTGTGGATTTATATACGCCGCTGTTGGCTGCAAAGTCCCGCGATGCTGCTGAAGGTCCGCTTTACCTGAACGACGACACGCACTGGACACCGCGCGGTGCGGAAATTGCCGCCGACGTAATCGCGAAAAAAGTCCGCGAAATGGTGGATACAGGAATCGTCAAAATCCGCGAAAATAATGCCGTGCGATACGTTGCCGCGGATTCCCTCGCAGACCGTATGGGCGACGTGGGCGAGATGAGTGGTCTTAACAAGTTCAATGTGTTCAAGGTACAGAAGGTGACGGGGCACGTGGTCTCGCAACAGAATATCAAGGAACGCACCGAAAAACTCCCGGTGGATTCAACTTGTGTCGAAGCTGCAAAGAGCGCTTGCAAAAAGAGCGATTCTTGCTTTATTGCTCAGTCCGCGCTTTGTGAACGAGATACTGTGCTTTACGACACTACAATCACCCCCTTCAAGGACGATTTCCGCAAGTCCGAAATCTTGATTCTCGGCGACAGCTTTAGCCGCATTTACCAGACTGATTCCCCCGTGAACGCCGGTTGGATTGCCCATTTCGCGAAGAACATGAACCGCTCGGTCGCATCCATCGTGAGTGACGGTGGCGCCTCGACGCTCGTCCGTGAAAAACTCGCCCGCAAAGCAAGCGTGCTCAAAGGCAAGAAACTCCTCATTTGGGAATTTGTCGAACGCGACCTTCGCTTCGGCGCCGAAGGCTGGAAAGACGTAGATTTTTAGAGGAAAGACGAAAGAATGTGAAATTCTAATGCTTTGGTCATCCTGACACCGTAGGTGGAAGGATCCAGTAAAGCTCACTGGATTCTTCGCCATCAAATGGCTCAGAATGACGTTTTAAAAACCTAACCACTAACCACTGTTTACTAACCACTGCTTATGCCAAGACATGGAACCCCGACGCCGGGACAGGCGATTCTCGAAGGAATTGAATGGCTTAAAATCGACAAGCCGGAATTTGCACGCAGGGTGGGCGTTTCTGTAGAAATGCTCGACCAACTGATTGCAGGTGAAATCAGCATCTCAACGGAAATCGCGAATGCACTCGAATCCGTGACCGGCAGCCCCGCCGCCTACTGGAAAATGCTCGAACGCAAAAGCCGCGCATCTCGATAAAGCAAATCTCCTTCATATTATAAAGGTGATGCCCGCACGGAGGCGGGCATGACAAATATGAGTGATAATGCCTTACTATAGATTTGTTATACTTGACTTGTAAATAATTAAAATTTTGATTTTGCGATATGAATATTAAAGATGCTGTCTATTTCATGTGCGACCTCGCCAAGGGTGAAGCCGAACAGTTCGATGTTATTGCTTCTAACGCTCATTCCGAAGGCCTTTCGGTCTTTCAGGGGCAGGTGCAGAACACGGAAATATCGGATTCCGTTGGGCTCGGTGTCCGCGTCATCAAAGACGGACGCCCAGGTTATGCGCATACGGAACGCCTCACCGATGACGCTCTCCGCCAGACGCTCAAGGACGCTCTTTGCCACACGCAGTGGACCGAAAAAATCGACATCGCGCTCCCCAAGGCTGTAGAACTTCCGAAGGGCGAACCGAACTACAATCCGGCGTTGGAATCGTTGGACCTTTCGACGATGAAGAACTTCTGCATCGAACTTGAAAAGGCTACGTTTGCGAAGTCCAAGGAAATCGAGAACATTCCGTATCTCGGTGGCGATATCGAAAAAGAATATTCCATTGTCGCGAACAATACGGGCCTTTTCTATGAAGCCCGTTCGAACTGTACATCTGTGGGGGCCGGTGCGGTCGCCAGCCGGAACGGTATCAAGAAACTTGGCAACTTTGTCAAGAACGGCCGCGACTGGAACGAATTTACGGTCGAAGAAATCGCAAGCAAAACCGCCGAATACGCTACGGAACTCTTTGGCGCTCAGAAAATTGAAGGCGGAAAGATTCCAGTCATCCTTTCGGAACGCATCTCGGCACGCTTCCTCGGCATGTACAACCAGCCGTTCTTTGCCGAAACCATGCAGAAGGGCCAGTCCCGACTTGATGGCAAGGAAGGCGAAAAAATTGCGAGTGATGTTTTCTCGTTGTGGAACGATCCGCTAGGCGAAATGTTTGAGCACAAGTTCTACTTCGACTCCGAAGGTTGCGCGACAAGACGCGTCAAGGTCGTCGAAAACGGCGTCTTCAATTCCGCGCTTTACAACCTCGAAACGGCGTCCAAGGCCAAACGCGAAACGACCGGCAGTGGTGCCCGCAGCTTCGGCAGCAAGATGTCCACGAGCTTCTACAACATGCTTGTGCCGCCGGGAACGATGACGACCGAGGAACTTCTAAAGCTTTTCCCGAAGTGCTTGCTTGTCGTGCGTCTGGAAGGTAATTCCGGCTGTAATCCTGTGAGCGGCGAACTCAGCATCGGAGCTCACGGCTTCTGGTGCGAGAACGGTTCTATACAGCATCCGGTTGATGGCGTGACGCTTAGCGGGAACTTCTTCGACATCCTCAAGAACATTGTGGCGGTCGGCAACGAATACCGTGACCCGTTCGCGACGTACAAGGTGCCCGCACTTGCTGTAAGCGAACTCAGCGTCAGCGCTTAAGTTCCGTTTTTTGCAAAAAAAGAATGCTGCAAGAATCATGAATCAGGGGATGAGTCCTTCTTCAGGTCCGTGCAGCATTATGTTTGAGGTGTATTGTATTGAATATTTATTATATCTCTAACATTTACGTTACAAAAGTAATTCGACAAGGGTAAGTTTGGCAATAATCCATTTGGGTTATTTTTTATGAAATTTTTTAGAGATTTGTCGAAATTTAATGAGTTTGGGCGTCTTTGGGGAAAACATTCTTGAGAGAATCCATGAAGAATGTTTTCAACTGCGGGTTGAGGCCCTTCAAAAGCTGGTCGATGTAGGGCTTGCCGAAGTCGGGGTGTTCTTCGTAGAGCTCCTTGATCTGGGCTTCGCTTTCGTCAGTTTTGCCCTGCTTGTTGTAGCAGAAAATGGTGAATAGCCGGGCTGACATGGCGCTGGGATTGTATATCAGTATCTGCTTGGCGAGGTTGATGCATTCGTCATATTTGCCCTGCATGAGCAGGATGAATGCTCTAGCGTGGTAGATGGATGCCTGTACGGCGGTTTCCGGGACGAGTTGCTCGCCTTCGTCGATTAGTTCGAGCGCCTTTTCGCTTTGGTTGGTCACCATGTAAATCTGTATCAACAGCGTGCGTGCTGTAATGCTCAGCGGGTTCTCGTCGATGACTTGCTGGAGGTAGGAGGATGCCTCTTTTTTGCGACCGGTTACTATGTTGTAGAGCCCCATGACCATTTTCGAATATATGGAATACGGGGTGTTATACATGGTCTTGCGTGCAAACTCGCCGAGAATTTTTGTGTGGGATTGTGCATCTCCCCAGTTTTCCATGGTGGCAATGTAGTGCGCCATCGAGAGCATGTAAATGGCTTGTTCGCTATAGACTTTGTCTGTGGCAAGTGGCGTGAGCGTCTTCTCGCAGAATTCGAACGCTTCTATGCCGCGGCTTTCTAGCTTGACATCGCAAAGAGATACCGCGTACCACCAGTACGGAACAGGGCTCTTGGGAGTGTATTCCATTTTTGCTGTCGCAAGAATGAGGTTCCGGAACAGGAGCATCGCCGTTTTACGGGCTAGAATCAGGAGGTTGTCTGAATTGATCTGGACCGTGTTCGCCCAGACAATTTCGTGCGAGGAGCCGAGCCTGATCGAGATGTACAGGATCTCGTCTGCGTCCTTCGCTGCAGAAATGTCGATTGAAAATGCGGGTCCGACATCATTTTCGGCAGTGTCCATGATGCGGAATATGCGGTACTGCTGTAAAGCTTCGACCACGGAGTGGTAGAGGCCGTTTGCCTTGGGGTATGCCGAAATGTCGTCTGGTCTGAAAAAGATGATGTTTAAGACTTTTTTGATATCGTCCGTTCTGCGTTCTGTATCGATTTCGGAGGATACTGCCTCGGTTCTGTTGGTGACTTCGAGGGTCTTGTAGATGTTTGCGAGATGCACTTTGACGGTATTGGCCGAAATGCCTAAGGTCTTGCAAATCTCGATGTTTGTAAGACCCTTGCGTAACAGGGACAATATCTGTTTTTGGCGAGAGGTTAACTCTTGCTTTTTGTTGTGCTCAAACATGCGCATAAATTTAAAAAAAATAAAATGGGCTTGCTAAGTTATTTGTTGAATAGGTGTGGACAAACTTACTTGTTTAAGATAAAAGAGAAAAATTTATTTTACAATTTGCGCTATGCAATACTTATAATTATATTGCGCTCGAACTGTAAATCTATTAAGGGTAGGAATACATATAAATATGTATGTATAAAAGTGTTGGGATGCAAAACACTGTGTTAGTTGATATATCACTTTGTCATGAATACTTTAATGGGAGTTCATGCGGTTTTAAGGTTATTCCGTCGCGTGAGACTGCGGAAATCTTGAAAAAAGAGCAGCTTCAGTGTCACATTTATGACGGAAAGGTCCGGGTCGTTGCGCCTAAGGATGATGTTCTGCGCGAATTTACGTTGTTTTTCTACGTCAAGGCGACTATCGCCGATGTCTGGAACGTGACCTGCTTTGACGGGATTGCGTATGACGAGTTCCCGGTGGCGGAGGTGTCGGCCAGTGGCGAAGTTGCGTTTGTGGGGCGGAATAAACAGTCCATTCCCGATTTGAATCGAATGTTCGGCGTGTTTTTTGGCCTTGAAATTCATTCGGATTCGTCAAAAAAGATTGAATGCACGGTCACTGTCCCGACGAAAAAAATGAGATGGGGCTACTGTTTCTCCGGTTTTTATGCCAAACGCAACCTGCAAATAAACGATGCGTTAAAGGCCGATGATCCGGTGCAGTTCGACTGCGTGGAAAAGACGTCGCGCTTTTCGCTTTACGTGTCCCGCTGCGAAATTCCGATTGTGAGCGGGGCGCCTCCGCGGTTTCAGCTGTTGGATTCCGCGACATCCAAGGTGCTCATCAAGAGATTGCCGAATGCAAACGCCAAGTCTTTTGCCAAGGCCCGGCTGGATGATGGGACAAGGACGATTGTGGCGGAATGCTTTGTCGATCCGTAAAATATTGATAACATAGAACGCTTGATATTGCAAATAAAATTAGAATAGTGTAAATTTTATTTTAATTATTTTGTTTTTGCTGTGAAAGCATAAGCAAAAACGTTGTACAAAGAAGGAGTTTATGGCTAATTTAAAGATGTTCATCGACAAGATGACGAACCGAAAGAATTTCCAGCAGGATAGGAATTCTATTACTGTCGATTCCATTGAAATAGATTTCCCGCTTATGTTTGAAGGCAACGGCAAGATGTATTTTTGCAAGCTGGATCGTTACGTGTATATCAAGGGTGCGCGCTACACCAAGGCCGATAAAAAGTTTCGTGACTTTATGTTGACTGTGCGCTTCAGGAGAGGCTTTATGTCGGACGGGGCTTCTTCACCGGCTTTTGCAAAGACGTTTGTCCCCGATGTCAAGAAGGGTGACGATGTCTATAACGCGGCACCGTTTATTCATGATGGGCTGTATATGCTCGCCGGCCAGACGGATGGCTGCAAGTTGAGCCGCGAAGAATGTGACGACATTTTGCGCGGGATTTGGCGAATCGCGGGCATGAGTCGCCTTGTCGCCGGAGCCGCCGATCTCGGCATCCAGATTTTTGCGGGTTCGTCGGACCATTGGGGCAACGACAGCAACGATTGCAAGCACCTGTTCGAAGCAAAGTTCGAATACCGTTAAAATAGGATTGATTCTTTAACGATACTAATAGCGCCATCCTGAACGGATGACGCTTGTTTTTGCGTATTTTTCTGATTTTTGTATGAACGTCGATCTTTTTTTTATTTATCTTAAATAGTAAGAAAGAGGAAAGATTTTTGTGTATGAGAAAGTATGTTTTGATAGATTGGTTTAAGATAGCCCTGGGCAAGTTTAAGGGCTTTTTGGTGCATTCGAAAAGCATGTTTCTGCTTATTGCGTTTGGCCTGCTTTTGAATGTCGTCCCGGCCAAGATTGCTCTTGCTATCGGTTTGCCGCTTTATTTGGATTGCATTGGAACAGTGGTTACCGCCATGCTCGGTGGGTACCTGCCTGCGGTTGTCGTCGGTTTCGGAGTAAATGTCATTAACGGAATTTCGGAGCCGGTCGCCATGTACTATGGCGTGTTGAGCGTGCTTATTGCGATTACGGCCACGTTCTTTTTCCGTTGGGGATTTTTCAAGAAAGCGTGGAAACTGCTTATCGTCATCTTTTCGTTTGCGCTTATCGGTGGCGGTCTGGGCTCTGTATTTACTTATGCCATTTACGGATTCAATTTTGGAGAGGGAATCTCGGCGCCGTTCTCGATTGCGTTCCACGATGTGATGCATTGGGGAAGGTTCATATCGCAACTCCTCGCAGACTTTGTCATTGACGTGTTCGACAAGAGTGCCATCGTTGTGATTGCGGTCCTGATATTCCACTTTATTCCCCAAGAAGTCAAAGAAAAACTGAAAAAGATTTACAGTGACCCCAGCAGCAATGCCATGAACAGAATGGTCAAGCATTCCTTGCTGAACAAAGTCATTATAATCGTGATGGTTGCCGAAATTTTGTTGGGTAGTCTTGCAAGTACCATCGGATTTTTCCTGTATCGCAATAATTCCATCAATAACTTTATAAGTATCGGGAAAGGCGTGACCGAGGCTGCCTTGGTGGCGGTCGATGCCGAAAAAGTGGATGACTATGTCGCTAGGGGCTATGCAGTCGAAGGGTACCAGAAAACAAGGAGCATGCTTGAACGCATTCGCTCGAGTTTCTCGCAGACAAAGTTCCTTTATGTGTACCGGATAGAAAAAGACGGTTGCCATGTCGTATTCGATTTGGACATAGATGGAGAACCTGGCAGTGAACCCGGTTCCGTCGTGGCCTTTGACGAATCTTTCATGCCGTATTTGCCGACGCTTTTGGAAGGTGGCGAAATTGACCCGATTGTTTCGGACGACCAGTTCGGCTGGCTCTTGACGATTTATAGACCGATACGAAATGCGTCCGGCAAAACCGTTGCGTATGTCGCGGCAGACATTTCCATGGAATCGATTGTCCAGGATGAGGCGATGTTCTTCATCAAGTTGCTTTCGCTATTCTTTGGACTTTCGATTATCATCATGAGCATCGTCATCGAAGTGATGAAACGCGGTGTCGTGATTCCTGAGAACAAGATGTCTTTGGCCGCATACAAGTTCTCCTTGGATATCGGGCTTGCAAGCGGAATCGATTTTGAAACCGAAAGTGTTGACCTCGACGGTATCCACAATTCTGCAAAGCGTATCGGAAAAATTGGGATAAGTTCAAATGACGAAATCGGCATGCTGTACGATTCGTTTAACGGCATGGCCCAGAGTTCGTTCGAATTTATCAAGCAGGTGCAGGACCAGAACGACCGCATCCGTCGCATGCAAGAAATCATTATTATGGAATTCGCCGAGATGGTTGAAGCCCGCGATAAGAGCACGGGTGACCACATTAAAAAGACCGCCGAATACGTGGAGGCAATCGCGAAGGAACTCCAGTCGGAAGGCAAGTTCAAGGGCATCCTTACCGATGCCTACATCCATAAACTGAAACGTGCGGCACCGCTTCACGATATCGGTAAGATTGCTGTTTCGGACTTGATTTTGAACAAGAACGGCAAACTCACCGACGAAGAATTCAACATCATGAAAAGCCACACGACCGAAGGCGGAAAAATCCTCAGGAAGATTGTCGCGGATGCCGGCGATACGTTCGATGCCAATTACTTGAACGAATCCATCGAAATGGCGAGCTACCACCACGAAAAGTGGGATGGTTCCGGATACCCGACCCACATCAAGGGCGATGAAATTCCGCTCTCTGCGCGAATCATGGCCGTGGCAGACGTTTTTGACGCCTTGATTGCTGAAAGAGTTTATAAGAAACCCTTCAGTTACGAGAAGGCGATGTCCATTATCACGGAAGGCGCTGGCAAGCATTTTGACCCGGATGTGGTTGAAGCGTTTACGCGGATTTCCGAAAAGCTTTACCTTGCAAGGACAAGAATCACGCCGCCGCCGGAAGCGGGGGAGACCGCACCGAAAGCGTAAGGAATCTCCTTCCACGTGAAAGGCGGCTTGCTTAAGAACCGTCCTGAAATGCTGGACACCGCTTGATAAAACAGACGGAAATTACTATATTCGCAGGCGCTAATTAGCCTGGTTAGTTCAGATGGATAGAACGAGTCCCTCCTAAGGATTAAACTCGCGTTCGACTCGCGAACCGGGTATAGCAAAAGGGTCGCCCATTGCGTAATGCTTGTGGCGGCCCTTTTCTTATGGCGTTTGCGCTGGAATCAGCGAATGTGTTCCTTAAACCAGTTCCCCGCGGATGACTTCAATGCTGTCGCCGACGAGGCTTACGATGTTTGTGGGGTTGATTTCGATGTTACCGCAATCGACCATCATGTCGACGGAATGCTGGAATGTATTCCAGATGTCGTCTGTTTCGTACATGTCTTCTTCGCTGAGTTTTGCGGCGGTGCTGAGGATGGGCTTGTCGAAATGCTGGAAGAGTTCTGCAAAGAACGGGTGCGTCGGGATGCGGATGCCGATTTCGGGGCGTTTGACGTCGAGTTTGCGTGCAATGTGCGGGTCGGCGGGGAGAATGAACGTGTATGGGCCCGGAACGCGTTGCTTGATGATGCTGAATGCGAAGTTACTTACGCGGGCGTAGCCGGTGGCGAATCGGATGTCGGGGACAATAAGCGCCATGACGAATTTTTTCATGGGCTTCTTGAGGGCGTAAAGCTTGTGAATGGCCTTGGTGGATTCGGCATTGCAGCCGATGGCGTAGCCGGATTCGGTGGGATAGAGAACGAGGCCGTCGTCTTCGAGGATTTCGGCGGCTTGCTTTACGATGCGTGCTTGCGGGTTATCTGGATGGACTTCAATTCGCATAAATTATTTTCTGTTTTTCGCTTTTGGAGGGATAATATATAAAATTTTTGAGCGAAAAACTGTGATGAAAATCGCGTCAAGGGATGACTGCAGTCGTTAAATATTTGGGATGACTTGCGTGCCTTCGAATGCGTTTTTGTAGTGGACGAATTGTAGCGGCTCCTGGTAGGTGCGAGCGGTGAGCACGTCAAAACGGCAGGGCTCGTCGAAGCCTTTGGGGGCGTGTTCTTTTTGCGTGGCCAAAAAGTGGCAGGCTGTCTGCCAAATTTTCTTTTGTTTGAGGGCGTTGACGCGTGCTGCCGGATTTCCTTGCTTGTTGTTCCAGACAGATTTGACTTCGACAAAGACGAGGGTCTCGCCATCGCGGGCGACGATGTCGAGTTCTCCGCCGCGGTAGGCGTAGTTGCGAGCCAAAATGTCGTACCCTTCGCGCATCAGGTACGCGGCGGCTTGGGCTTCGACAAAATTCCCCTTGGATTTGTTCTGTGATTTTTTAGAAATCATTTGCTCCCCTGAATGTTTTGGATCCTACGCTTTGCTCAGGATGACGAAGATGCGTGCATTAGGATGACGAACTGCGAAATCTTTCGACTGGTTTATTCCACTTCCATGCCGATCAATCTGATTTCGGAAATGGCGTAGTCGCTGTTGTCGGTTTCGTAGACATCGTCGAGGTAGAACCGGAGTTCAGTCGTTTCGACGGCCTGGATGTTCGGATATTGCATTCCCTTGATGTTGTCGAGGCGGAGTCTCTGCTTGAATCCGTCATTCGTTTCGACGGTGAGGATGCGGGGTTTCTTGAATATGCGGAATCGGTCGCCGAATGCATCATCGACGGACTTTTGGTAGCCTACTGCGATGCCTATGTTCACGATAAGTGTCTTTTTCTCGAAATACGTGACGAGTACGGGGTTGAGCGGCTTCAGGGGCATTGTGTTGAGCCATGCCGTGGTGAGGTCCCCGTCGTTCAGGTTGGTGAGAGGGTAGCCGCTTGTGATTTCGGGCTCGATGGCTTGCATTTCATGGTTGCCGACGGCTTCGGTCCATTCGATTTCGTGCAAAGTATTCATCGGCTTGTGCGTGAACATAAGCAGCATGAGCAGTATCACGATGAGCGGGAAGAGTATCGAGAACGCCACGATGATGAGTCGCGGTGGCGTGAGATTTTGCTTGAACCTTTGGGCTGTTTCGGCGATGGATGCGGAAACGTGCCTGTTGGCTCCGGTTTTTCTCACGATGGACGGTGTCTGGTGCGGGGTGTCGTGTTGCGGGAACACTTGGTCGCATTCGTCCAAAAATTCCTGCATGTCGTGGAAGCGCTCGTTGAGCTTTTTCTTGAGGCACTTGAGGATGAGTTCAGAAAGTCCGTCGGGGATGTCTTCGCGGAAGAGTTCGGGGGACGGGGGCGGTTCCTGCACGTGCTTGAGCGCGATTTCTACGGGGCGGCTTCCTTCGAAGGGCAAGCGTCCGCATGTCATTTCGTAGAGGATGACGCCCATGCTGTAGATGTCGGACTGGAGCGTAACTTCGTCGCCGTGGCACTGCTCGGGGGACATGTATTCTGGCGTGCCCATGGTCATGCCGGTGCGCGTGAGGCGTTCCTTTTCCATCTCTTGGATGTAGGAAATGCCGAAGTCCATGATATAGACGCGGTTGTCGCGGGTGAGCATGATGTTCGAGGGCTTCACGTCGCGGTGGACGATGCCCTTGCTGTGGGCATAGAGGAGTCCGCGTGCAATCTGCTTGATGATGACTTCGATGGCTTCGAACGAGAGTTTGCTCTTGTTCTGCAAAATTTCGGCGAGGGAAATCCCTTGCACGTACGTCATAGCGATAAAGAGTTGCTTGTCTTGCTGGCCGAAGTCGAATACGTGGACGATGTTCTGGTGGTCCAGTTCCTTCATCGCCTGTGCTTCGAGGTAGAAACGCTTGATGGCCTCTTCATCGGAGGTCGAGTCGAGAATCTTGAAGGCGACTTCTCGCTTGAGCTTTTTGTCGAGGGCCTTATAGACGTAGCCCATTCCGCCTTTGCCGAGTGTACCCAAAAGTTCGTAGTTTTCGTTGAATGGGCGCGGAAAGGATTGAGGTTGTTCGGGATGGATCATCTTGGTTTCTTTAATCTGTGTAGTAGAATTGCAGTTACAATATAGAAACCTAGCGCAATGGCGAGGGCGAGGACCGCATTAAGGATATCATCTTTTCGTTCCAGCAAAATATTCAGGAGCGAAGCCTGGTTGTAGCGCGACCAGACGATGCTCGAAAGGGCGCGGCCGATGGGCTGCATTTGGTCGAGGGGCACGAGTGCTCCGGCGAGGGCTACTTGAGGGATGATGAGGAGCGGTAAGAAGGCGTTGGCCTGGCTTGTGTTCTTGGCGAGGGTGCTCGTGAAGAGCCCGACCGCTGTGGCGGGGAGTGCGATGCATGCGAATGTGGCCGCTATGAGTGCTATGCTTGGGTGGACTGTGATGCGCATGCTGATGAACGCATAGACGATTGCTGTTTGCAGTAACGTAAATACGACGGGGAGCGTGAACTTTGCCGTGAGTGTGGAAAGCGAAGAAACGCCACGGCGGAATTTGTCGCGGAGGGTGTCTTTTTCTTGTACGATTTCACGGATGGAGAGCGAAAGGGCGAACCAGTTTGCACAAAGGATGATGGCGAATGCGATTGTCCAACACGACGATTTCTCGGAGAATATCTGCGAGAGGAGAAATCCGATGATGGCGGGCTGCACGAAGAGGGCGGCGATGCGTCCTTTGTCGCGGAACCACTGCTTCAGGGTGATACCGACGGTGTATGCGAAGTTGCGGGGGAGTTTTGTACGTTCAAAAAAGTACTTGATGTCGCGGTTTTTTTGCTCGGTCTTGTGCGATTCGCGCCACTGGGCGGCGTCGCTTGTGCTGATGCTGGTGAGGAGCGTTTGCGGGTCGGTCGTCTTGAAGTGCGTGTAGGCGGCTTGGACTGTTCCGTAGAAAGCTTCTTCGCCTTGATGCAGTATCAGGACTTTGTTTGCAATCTGGAGCGCTTCGTAGCTGTGGGTCGTGAGGATGATGGTATGGCCGAGGAACGCGAGCTGCTTGAGGTGGGTGCAGAGAATGCGCGAGTTGTACGGGTCGAGTCCGGAAAGCGGTTCGTCCAAGATGACGAGGCCGGGGTTGCCCATGAGTTCGCGGGCGAGGGCGACGCGGCGCATTTCGCCGCCGCTGAGCGTTTTCACGAGGTTCTTGCGGCGGTCGCTCAGCCCGAAAAGTTCGCAGAACTTTTCGAGTCGCCCTAGTGCGTCTGCTTTGAACTGCTTGACGTCCATCGACGAACGCGCACCGTCGAGAATCGTCTCTTCGACAGTGAGTTCCGGGCGTAGCGGCGGGTCTTGCGGAAGTATCGCGATGCGCCTGCGGATTTCGCTTTTGCGGTAATCGACGCCGCCGATGCGGACAACGCTCTGCTTGTCGCAACTGTTGATGCCCTGGATGAGCTTGAGCAGTGATGACTTCCCTTGTCCTGAACGACCGATGATGGCGAGAATTTCGCCTGCGGGGAGATCGAAATTGATCCCTTTCAATAGCTGTTTTTTGCCGGCGAAAACGTTCAAGTTCTTGATGTTCACGTCGAAGCCTGTTCCTTTGGCTTCTATCAGCAAATCGTTGTTGCGGAATCCGATAATGGAGGATTCAAAGCGGTTGGCGCTTCCGTTCTGCATCGTAACAGTGCGTGTGCGTTTTCCGCCTTCGTCAACAATCGCTTTTTCGAATTTGATTTCGGCCATGACATTGCGGCCGTTTTCATCGACTTTCGCTTGTTGGCTTTCGCATAAACGTGCGCGAACTGCACCGTCGATTCCAGGAATGCTGATGTTCTTCCATTCTGCTGCAAGCGGAACCGTCAGCATATCGCTTGCGGTCTCGCGTTCCATTACGAGGAGGGTAAGGCTTGTCCCGCGGAGTGTCGCTCGCAACTGCCTTGGCCCGATGAGAATGACATCGCCGTCGCTTATCGCTGCGGTATCGATGGTCTTCCCGTTCAGCATGGTTATGCTGTTTTGGGTGAGACTCTTTAAAATCCACTTGCCGTCCGTAAAGTTCAGAACCGCATGGTATCTCGAAACCATCAAGTTATCAAAGTGCAAAACGTTGTCCGATTTGCGCCCGATAGTAAACGGTTCCGAGGGGTTCGGCGTTACGAGACGGAATGGAAACATGGCGTCTTTCCTGTTACGTCAATCCCTTGACGAATGCTTCAAAACGGTCGCATGCTTTCGCCAGATTCTCGTCGCTGGCGGCATACGAAAAACGCACGCAACTGTCGTCGCCGAATGCGGCTCCAGGTACAATCGCGAGTCCCTTGTTTTCCAAGAGCGCACTGCAAAAGTCGATAGAACCCGTAATCACACGGCCGTCAGGTGTCTTTTTGCCGTAGTAATCGCTTACCGGTGCGAACAGGTAAAATGCGCCTTCGGGAGCGCGTGGCTTTGTCGAAAGGAACGAGGTGCGTTCGAGCATGTAGTCCCTGCGTTTGCGGAACGCGGCCTGCATCGCATGGACGTTGCTCTTGTCCATTTCGAGGGCGCCGAGGGCAGCGTATTGCGCTACGTTGCTCGGGTGGTGCGTTGCTTGCCCTTGTATCTTGCCGATGATTTTTGCGATGGCGACGGGGGCGGCGTCGTAGCCGATGCGCCAGCCGGTCATGCAATGCGACTTGGAAAAACCGTTAATCACAATCGTGCGTTCAGCCATTCCGGGGAACACCGCTGCCGAAACAAATTCTGTATCGTAGACAAAGTATTCGTATACTTCGTCCGAAATGCAGTAGATGTCCTGCTTGACGATTTCCTTGGCGAGAGCTTCGAGCTCACTCTTGCTATAGACGGCGCCGGTCGGGTTGCACGGGTTGTTCAAGAGAATTGCCTTGGTGCGTGGCGTGCAGGCTTTGCGTAAATCTTCGGCGTCAATCTTGAAATTCTTTTCAATGCCCGCTTCGACAAAAACCGGTGTGCCGCCAAGCCACTTCACCAGTTCCGGATAAGTGACCCAGTAAGGGGCCGGGATAATCACTTCGTCGCCCGGATTAATCAAGGCGGCAAGTGCATTGAACACGGCGTGTTTTGCGCCGCTAGTCATGATAATTTGCGATGCGTCGTAGTGGAGCCCGTTCTCGATTTTGAGCTTTTTTGCGACGGCCTTGCGTACATCCAAAATCCCGACAGGGGCGGTGTAGCGTGTCTTGCCTTCGCGTATAGATTCTATGGCTGCATCTTGAATGGGCTTCGGTGTTCCAAAATCAGGTTCGCCAGCTCCGAGACTTACGACGTCCTTGCCGTCTGCAATCATTTGTTTTGCCATCGTGTCGATGGCGACGGTGAGCGATGCCGCGATATTTTGCGTCCTGTCGGAAAGGGACTTCATTTTTTAGCTTCCTTTTTTCTATGCTGTCTCAGACGGTATTGGTCCAGTGAGCCTGCAATAAGGGGGAATATGGTGAATTGGGCGATGAATATGCAAATCATGCCCATCAGTGAAAAGTTACCCATACTGCGCAGTCCCGGATGCGAAGAAACGAGCATGCCGTATGTTCCGATAAGGGCCGCCATCTGCGAGAGGAATATGGTAAAGAATTTGCTCCTCAAAATGGTGAGCGCCGTTCCCTTTTGCTTTTCGTAGTATGCCGTAAAGAATTGCAACGAACCATCGACGCTTGCGCCAATGAGGATGGGGAATGTGAGGGCGCTGTAGGCCGAAATTTGTATGTCAAAAGCGTTAAGCGAGGCTAGGAACCAGCTTGTTGCAAAAATGGACGGGAGGGCCGTGAATACGGCTCGGCTTAGACGGTTGTAATAAACGAGCATGAACAGGAATGCAACGAATCCGCCAATTTGTATGGGCCAGCTAATGTTGTTTGTAATCCTGTTCCAGAATATGGCTCGCGTGATGGGAGTCCCTGCAATTAGGTATGTGCCGTTTTTGATGCCCTTGATTTGGTGAAGTTCCCTGTTCAGCTTGGTGCATTCGTTTCCGAGATTTTCGTTGATGTCGGTGAAAATGAATGCAAATCGCCCTTGATGGCCTTGCTTGTCGCGGAACTTCTTCGCGATGTACTCGGGCGGTTCGAACTCGTCGGCTTCGTCGAATTCTAAAGCCTGTTCGATTTTTTCCAGGTTCTCGCGTTCGCTCTTTGATAGCGCTTCGCGGAATTCCTTGGTGACCATGCTATGCAACTGGCGCAACTTGTCCATCTTTTTCTGTTGCAGATTCGGCGAGAATTGCGCCAATGTAAAGATGGAATTGACGCTCGATATGGCTCCGCTTTCTTTCAGCTTGTTGAACTGTTCCAGAAGAGTTTCGCTTTCGGAACGGTCCGGCAGCATGATGATGAGCGGTGTCTTGTTCAAAAATCCGGTTTCAGCAATCAGTGAGTCGATATGCGAATCTTCGTAATTGATTTCGGTTGCCGAAAAGTCGTTGCGGATATGAACGCGCGTACCGCCGATATAAAGTCCGACAAGGCTTGCCGCGATGATGATGGAGAAGATAATCCAGTTCAATCGGTTCGAAAGCATGTACATCTTGTATTCGGGATGGATCTGTGCATGCGTGACCGTGAAAGGCTTCTTGCGTTGCGTGACCTGCAAAAGCGCCGTCGAGAAAAGGAGCGTGATGGCCCAGTTCAGGATGCAACCCGTGGAACCGAGCACGCCCAATTCTTGAAGCCCGGGAAGCGGAATCAGCGTGAGGCATGCAAAGAGGGCGGCGTATGCAAAACTCGAAACGGCGGTCGAAGGACCGATACCCAAAAGCGCGCTCTCGATGCAGAGTTGCGGACTCAGGTTCTGTTCGCGTTCAAGGAAGTAGCGATTGAGAACGTGGTTGATAATTTGCAGGGCTTGCCCGGGGAGCACAATCGCAAGCAATAGCGTAAAGAGGTTGATTCGCCCGTAGAACAGGTACGAACATGCCATTGTCGTCACGATAGGAGTCGCGATGGGGAGTGCCGAAATAAAGATGAGTTGTGGCTGCTTGTAAAAGTGGAGAATTAGGAGTAGCAGAATAAGGACTGCGGTTACGATGCCGACCATCTTCGCTTCGGGCAAAAGGCGCTTGCCAGTCTGGATGGATTCATAGACTTTGCCTGCGTAGTATATATGCAGGTTGTCTTTTTCCTTTTCTTCTTGAATGACTTCTTTCACTCTGCTGAAAAGTTTTCTGTTGGCCTTGAGGTCGGAAATCGAGTGCGTCGGGTAAATCTCGACAATGCGGATTGTGCCCGCTTTGTTGGAATGGCTAGTCGATAGCTTGTCGAAGTATTTCTTTTCAAGATCGCTCAAAAGCTGTTCGCGTTCTTCCGATGTGGTGCGCGTGATAGAGTCTATGGCGCTTTTCAAGTCGATGAACAGCGGATTGTTCTTCAAGATATAGTCGCGCTTGAGGTCCTTGATACGCTGCACCATGATGTCGATGTCGTTTTCGCTGGCGTACAGGAACTTGTACTTTTTATAAAATTCGATGTCTGTCTCGAAATCGGCAAAATGGACCGACGGCTCTTTCTCCATCCTGTGTGCAAGATTCCGCGCAAGGCGGTAGTTTCCGCTGGAGTCCTCGGATTCCAGAATCACGATGAGGCTACCGAGGCCACCAAATTCATCTTCGATTTTCTGTACGTTGCTGGGTTCACGGGCACTTGTAATCGTGTCCTGCAACTGTAAATCCCAGCGCAGATGCATGATGGGGTATATGCTCAGGATGCCTATCGCCAAGAACACCATGAGTATAATTTTGGGATAGGTCGCTAATTTTTTGATAATTTTTGAAAAAAGTGAAAACATCATACTCAATATAATTATAATTTGCAATGGAATGATCCGGTTTTTGACGATACTATTGCTTGTTGGTGTGCTGTCCGTGTCAGCGCACGCAAAGAAAGCGGCCAAGGTGGCTCAGGATTCCTCCTCGGAATCCATGTCGTTTACTGAAATCATGTCGTGGCCGTTTATCCATGTCGTGCAGCCGGTTTTTGGAATGTTGGTCTATCCGATTTCGGCTCCTCTACATTATGCCATTGACAATGGCGTTGCAGACAAGGCTGTAGATTTGATTACGTTTGGCGAAAAACGGAACATCCTTATTTATCCGGCGTTCAATCTGAAACCGGGGAGCTCTACAATGCTCGGGGTGTGCTATCGCCACAGGAACCTCTTTAAGCAAGGGGATTATGGCGTTTTTGAAGGCCATTATTATGCGAACAGCGATATCGACTTGAAGGTGCGTTACTCGAAGCAATCGCTTTTTGGCAAGAATTTGTACGGTGCTGTGGTTATGGCTGCATATATGGATAGGGACAATTCCTTTGTGATTCCGGGATCCAGGGAGTCGTTTATCCAGGCCGATACGACGATATTCTTTGAAACTAAACTTGGTTTCCCGTTGACGGAGTCGAGAAACTTGAACTTCAGTGTGGGTGCCGAAATAAATTACCACATTGTAGATTTCTCGGATACGAAGGATTCCGTGCTTGACGATATCAAGTACCCGATTGCGGACCGTGGACTTTATCAGAACCATTTCGAAATACCGGTTTATGCGAATCTCGTGTTCGATAATCTGGATTTCCCGTATGCGCCTTCGAGAGGCAATCGTTTAAGTATCAGCGGCACGTATGTGTTTGTTGGAAAGTATAGCGGCATCGGGGTCGATGATTTTTCGGAAGCCGGTTTGGCGCGTGACGAAAGGTTGGATGATGGCGGCAAGAATCACGACTACGTGAGGGCGGAGCTGTTCTATCAAATTTATTTCTATATCGGGCGCGCCCAAAAGTACGTGCTTTCGGCAAAAGAGGCACGCAAGACGAGAAAATTCTATACGGACTTTTCTTTGAACGAGGCTCTTCGCGTGTGGCGTCCGGAGAACTTGGTTGAAACTTTGTTCGAACGTCGCGTGTTTGCTTTTCAGTACCGTTTCTTGGGTATGTGGGAAATGGAAAAGGGCGGGGCTCCTTATACGGCGTTCCCAGGCTTGAATGCAAGGTACCCGTTGCGCGGCTATTCGGGAGCGTGGGCGAGTCCCTTTATCATGGGCCTTTCGGCGGAATACCGTTGGCCGATCGATAGGCTTGTCGATGGCGTTGTGTTCGATGAGTACGCCATGATTAGCGACAAGGTCAATCACTGGTCTACAAAGAACTTGTACAATTCATGGGGCTTTGGCGTTCGCGTTCGCAAACCGGACATGTACTTGTTCCGTATGCAGTTTGCGTTCCACGGATGGCACGGCATTAGCTTTATCTTGACTATCGCCCCGGAATACAGGTGATGCTGCCTAAGTTCACCAACTACAGTTCCAGCTCTGTCTGCTCGTTGAGAAGTGCGTTCGGGATTGCCTTGTGGAGAATCCTGTAGGCGTTCGGCGTCGCTATGCGCCCGCGCGGAGTTCGCGAGAGAAGCCCCTTCTGGATGAGGTAGGGCTCATAGACTTCTTCGAGCGTGTCGGGTTCTTCGCCCATCGCGGCACTGATAGTGCCGAGGCCCACGGGGCCGCCGCCGAACTTGTCTATTGTCATCGAAAGAATCTTGCGGTCCATCGGGTCGAGGCCTTCGCTGTCGATGCCGAGCATTTCTAGCGTCTTGATGGCGGCGCGTTCGTCGATAATGCCAGTCCCGCGCACTTGGGCCACGTCCCTGCAGCGCCTGAGAACGCGGTTTGCGACGCGGGGCGTTCCGCGGCAGCGTCCACCGAGAATGTTGGCTGCCTCTTCGGTAAGTTTGACGCCCAGAATGCGGGCGCTGCGCATGAGAATCTTGACGATGTCCTTTTCGTTGTAAAGTTCCAGGCGGTATTGGAGTCCAAAGCGGTCACGGAGCGGCCCTGTCAAGAGTCCGCTGCGGGTTGTGGCGCCGACAAGTGTAAAGTGCTTGAGCGGAAGGTTCACGCTCCTTGCCGCAGGACCTGAATCAAGCATGATGTCGAGCCTGAAATCTTCCATGGCGGGGTAGAGGTATTCTTCGACAACTCGGTTCAAACGGTGGATTTCGTCGATGAACAGGATGTCGTTTTCTTGCAGGCTTGTGAGCAGCCCTGCAAGGTCGCTTGCCTTTTCGAGGACGGGTCCGCTCGTAATGTGGATGTTCACGCCCATTTCTTTCGCGATGATGCTCGAAAGCGTCGTCTTGCCGAGTCCCGGAGGGCCTGCAAAAAGGCAATGGTCGAGTGAGTCGCCGCGGTGCTTTGCCGCTTCGATAGCGATGGATAGGCTTTCCTTGATATCGTCCTGACCCGTAAATTCGCTCAGGCTAGGCGGTCGCAAGTTGCGGTCGGAATCGCTTTCGTCAAAAGAGCATTTCTGCGGTGAAATAATGCGTTGATCGTCCATATTCTAGTTCTTGTTTTTTACAAATACTTGAGAGCTTCCGGGATAAGTGCAGCCGCGTCCGCGCTGTCGCCAAGAACTTCGACCGCCTTGACCACCGCCTTCTCTGCCGCCGGGTCTTTGACCCCCAGCGTATGCAGTGCCAAAACGGCTTCCAGCTTGGCGCCAGTCAGTGCGCCGACGCTCGTGATACCGCTCCCTTCGACATCGCCCAACGACTGCAACATTGCACCCGCTTTATCCTTGAGCGTCAGCGTCATCTGCTCGCATGTCTTTTTGCCAAGCCCCTTGATTTTGCTGAGGGCGGCCTTGTTGTCGCTTGCAATCATGTTCAAAAGATCGGCGGGCGTCACGCCGCTCAAAATGCGCTGCGCCATCTTGGGGCCGACCCCGTTCACGTCCAAAAGCATGAGAAACAGGTTCTTTTCGGTCGTGTCGGCGAAACCGAATAGCGTCATGGAATCTTCACGCACTACGAGATTCGTGTGCAAAGTGACTTCGACGCCCTCTTCGGGGAGCTTGCCTGCCGTATAGGCCGAAATATTGATGCCGTAACCGACGCCGGCGCATTCCACGACTACAAATGTAGGGGTTTTCTGTACCAAAATGCCACGGATTCGCTCAATCATAAAATCTCCAAATTATGCACTTTTGTGCTACTGCTCAAATATACACTTTTTTTGTTGTCCGGTCAAGAGAAATCTATTTCCGTAGTGAAAAAAAGTCCCATCATGTATTTTGGGCGCCTTAAATGAGTATATTTATTGAAAATATGCGTTTGTTTTCAATCTATATAGCTTTTTTGACATTCCTGTTGCTGGCAGGATGTGGTCTTGGTGGCGATATTCCGTCACCTCAAACGCGCTCTTATAAAGAACTTCAAAATCACACGAAAATGGACTGGTTTATCCGTATAACGGCCATGAACGATTCAATTCAGTCCAAGTCGTTAAGCGTTTCAATCACGTATCCCGATTACCCGCTTTTTATCGATACTGTATACTATTCGCATTTCTTCAATCTTCCTCAGGATTCAACGCAGACGGATTCTACGCAGGAATATTTGACGTATATGAATTATCCCGTGTCGCCGTATCAATCGGATGCAGAACGGATTCAAAAATATTTGAATGAAAATGTAGGTGAAAAAAAACGATTTGAAACGATAGCTGATTCTAATGGTCATGTCGTCTTTTCTCTTTTTGACAAAGGCGGTGTAGAAAAAAAGTACGATATTGATGTCTCTGGTTTCATAAAATTCTTGGAACGTCCTTATGAACTGCGTGGGGATTCGGTCGAAGTTTTGATTCCCGAAGGAATTTCGACGATTTCGTATTATGGAACTTGTACGTGTGCAGAATGCGGATCGTCGATGTGCTTCAATGAGGTCTATGTGGATTCTCTAAAGAACCGTACTTATTCTACGGACATCGCGACGGTGTGGGGCAACGGGGGTAAACTGGATTTAGTCACGCGACTTGGAAAGCAGAGTTCCCTGAAAACGGATAGTATCAGCATAACGTTAGAGTACCATTTTGTTTATTGAGAATATTCTAAATGAAGTTTTTGATGAAAATATTTGCGTTGTGTATCTTGGTGGCTTTGGCCGCGTGTTCGCTTGATTTAGAGGATAATAGCGACTATTGCCCTGTTGCGACCAAACTTATACCACTCCAAATGAAGGTCGATTTTAAGTGTGCGCCAAAAAAGGAGTGCTTTCAATATCCAGTTCAACTGGAACTAGGGTATGTCAGTCGGTATCTTGATATCGATTGCTGGGGTGGGATTTATAAATACACGTTTGTTTCTGGAGATATCAGGGAAGAGGCTACAAACGATTATTATCTCCCGCATTATGAACTGCATCCTGATTCAAATAACAGGATTGAGTTCGCTTTGATTGATAAATACGGTGACGAAAAAAGGTATAACCTGAAGTTGACCGATTACATTCCCGATTACAAAATCGTGGGCGATACGCTGGAAATCGATGCAAGGGAAGGTGTTCGATATTATTATAAAGGTCGTAAGGAATATGGTAATGATTCCTTGCTGAAAATAACAATAAATGATGACATTATGCCGTTCTTTGAATTTACTCATGCTGAACGGATGGCGAATGATGATTCCCTGGTGTTTTCCGGAACCATTTATTGGAAATAACACACTCGATTAGATAATTTCTATAATTGTAGTGTAGAAACAATATTTTTTATTTAAAGGTTTGTGTGATGAAGTATTCTTTTGTTTTTTTGTCTTCAGTCTTGTTTGTGATAAATTCTTTTGCCGCCTATTCTGGAACGCCGCAAATGCCAAAACTTGTGGATGGCTGCTACGAAATCGGTTCCGCAGAAGAATTGTACGGATTTGCTCAATTGAGTAATGATTCTCTAGCGAACGAGTCTTTATGTGTAAAGATTGTCAATGATATTGAACTCAACAGCAATGTCCTTACGGCGGATTTTGCCCTTAACGGAAAAGAATCGGATTTTGCTCTCTGGACTCCCATCAGTAATTTCAAGGGAACTTTGGATGGCCAAAATCACGTCATTTCCGGGCTTGTCGTTGTTGTAAAAGATGCGCATGCTTCTGCTGGGTTCATCAATACGGTATTTGGAGAGTCCGAAGAACAGCGTGCTGTCATAAAAAATTTGGGATTCGTGGATTCCTATGTCTATGGCGATATGTATGTCGGCGGCATTGTGGGCCATGCACGTCACTTGACCTTGGATCACGTTTTTCATGAAGGCTATGTCAACGGGACTACAGCCGTGGGCGGCCTTATCGGCATGGCTAGCCAAAACAACTACATTCTAAATTCCTACAACAAGGGCTTTGTGGATTCCCATTATGAAACGGGAGATCTCTATGCGTCCAGATTTATCGGTGGACTGGCAGGGTATATCCATACGGAAAAGAACCTTATTCGAAATTGTTTCAGTACCGCAAAAATCAATGGGGTCAACTATACTGGCGGGCTTACCGGAATAGTGGGCAAACAGACTGAACTTTCTATCGAGAATTCTTTTACCACGCAAGATAAGTTATACGGCTACGAAGAAGGTTCTACCAAGGTGACTCTGCTGAATTCTTTCTCTTTGGGGAAAGATTCCGGCCAAAACGTAAAGACGAGTGAAGAGTTTGCAAATGGCGTGGTTGCGACTATTCTGCATAATGCCCAGTACGGCGACATCTGGGGGCAAAATGTTGGGACTGATTCTCATCCAGTTCTGACGGGGAAAATTACGAACGTTACCGAAAATCTCAAGTTGTCCAAAGTGACGTTCCATACTTATGATGGCGATACGACTACTTATGCAACGCAATATGTCGTGGGCTATGGGCTGGATTTTCCGACTCCAGAAAGAACTGGGTACAGATTTGACGGTTGGTATGCGAAAGCGGATTATTCCGGAAATCCGTTGACGAGAATTTCGGATAAAGAAACGGGCGATGTCGATGTATATGCCAAATGGTTAAAATACCTAGACGCCAAAGATGGATGTTACCAGATTGCCAATGCGGATGATTTGTTCGTTTTCGCTGTGATGGTGGATGAATCGGATGCGGATGTCTCTTGTGCAAAGCTTACAAAGGACATTGTCGTAAATGAACATGTGCTTAACGGTGATGAGTCGCTAAATGAAAAGGCAGGTCCCTTTAGGGAGTGGACGCCTATTATGAAGTTCAAGGGAACCTTTGACGGACAAGGACATTCCATTTCTGGGCTGTACTACAACAATTCCAAAAAGGAACACATTGGACTTTTTGGCAGGTTGTCTTTGGTGTCCAATGATGGTAAGACTGTTATCGAAAATCTCGGAATCAAGGATTCCTATTTCAATGGGAGTAATGATGTCGGTTCCTTTGTCGGTAATGTCAGTGCCCATGTGACTCTCAGAAACGTCTATAACGAAGGTTCTGTTAATGGGGGTACTTTTATCGGTGGTTTGGTTGGTTACGAAATAAGCGAACTGACGATGATTAACGTGTATAATACGGGTAAAGTAAGTGGCCGTCAATGTACAGGCGGTCTCCAAGGTGGTTCATACGGCACAGGAAATACGACAATCATCAATTCCTATACATCGAGAGGGGCCTTGTTCGGCTACGTGAAAAACAAGACGGATTCTAGCCTCACGAAAATCCATTCCTATGCCCGGAATGCTTCTGGTTCCGATGAAATACTGATTTCTGATGAGCAAATAGCCAATGGTGAACTGGCTAAACTTTTGCATAATTATTCTGATAACGGAGTTGACGGGTCCGTATGGGGGCAACGAATCGGCCGGGATCCTCATCCGGTATTTTCGGGAACAATTGATACTGCCGAAACTACAGTCTTGTCTCCCGCGTTTAAGTCTGTTGCAAAAGTTAGTGTTCAAGGTTCCTCATTGCTTGTAAATAACTATGTCGGCATGATTGAAATTTTTGATGTCAATGGAATTCTTGTCGGTCGGAAAGTGTCCAATGGCGCGGTTGATTTCTATTTGAATCGTCCTGGAACGTATATCGTCAAGATGGGGCGTTCTGCACAAAAGGTTGTGGTAAAGTAAGAATTTCTTTTTACTACCTTTAAAAACATGGTAACATTAGCTCTTTCTCATTTCGAAAAAAGTTTCCCGGCAGCGCTTCGCGGAAAGCGCCTGGGAGCGGTTTTGCATCCGGCTTCGGTTAGTGCCGATTTGCGTTATACGCTTGATTTGCTCAAGGAATACGATGGCAAACTCTTTAAGCTTTCGGCTTTGTTTGGGCCGCAGCACGGCATCAAGGGGCATACGCAAGACAACATGATTGAATGGGAAGGCTATACCGACCCTGAGCTTGGAATACCTGTTTACAGTTTATACGGCGAACATCGCGAGCCGACGGCGGAAATGCTTTCGCACGTGGATGCGATGCTTGTGGATTTGCAGGATGTGGGCGCGCGTTACTACACGTTCATCTGGACGTTGTTCCTCTGCATGAAGGCGTGCGAAAAAGCCGGAATCCCGGTGGTTGTGGTGGATCGCCCGAATCCGATCAACTGCGTGGACGAAGAAGGGCCGGTGCTCGACCTCAATTACACGAGCTTTGTGGGTTTGCATAGCATCCGCACGCGCCATGCAAAGACGATAGGCGAACTTGCCGAACAGTTCAAGGCGGAACGATTCCCGAAGTGCGAACTTTATGTGATGCACATGGACGGCTACGATAAAAAGATGTGGTTTGATGAAACGGGTCTCCCTTGGATTTTGCCGAGCCCGAATATGCCGACGCTCGATACGGCGATTGTGTATCCGGGAATGTGCTTGTTCGAGGCGACCAATGTGAGCGAAGGCCGTGGCACGACGCGTCCGTTCGAAATTTTCGGTGCGCCGTTTATCGATGCGGTCAAGCTTTGCAAGTACATGAACGGGCTCAAGCTTCCGGGCGTGTATTTCCGCGAAAACTATTTCCAGCCG
>Ga0129307_1001111_pt1 | contig 32100 bp, 23 predicted proteins | sample P1105metagenome_FD_94437 | JGI IMG/M metagenome (GOLD analysis project Ga0129307, IMG submission 94437) | Capybara group fecal microbial communities from Wisconsin, USA - P1105 metagenome | ecosystem: Host-associated > Mammals > Digestive system > Large intestine > Fecal | place: USA: Wisconsin...
ATACTATTCATGGAACAACTCTCTTTTCATGATATTTTTGTTTTTGTTAGCACTTAACATTATATCATATTGAGAGTTGTTTTTCTATTTTTAGTGTCTATGATCTATTGTAACATAACAAAAGAACGGAAATTTCAACAAATATGTCAATGCTTTTTGAAAAATAAGGACAGGGGTTCAATTCCCCTCGCTGACACCATAACCCGTCTCCGCCATTTCGCCATCAATTTCAAGAGAAAGTGTGCTTCTGAGAATAGGTATCATTTAAGGTAGGTCACGGTCATTTGCACGTTTAACCCACGAACTTTTTCATGGCACCAAGATAAAACAAAATCCCTAAATACCGTTATTACATGGTATTTAGGGATTTTTGCAACCTTTCCGGTTACGCATATTCAATTGGTGGAGGCGAACACAGTTGAATCCGTGTCAGAAAGTTTACAAAAGGCTATATATAGCCGTTTGCGGCACTTTTGGACTGCCTGATTTTGAGCATCTTTCAGGTCGTAACCATCTGAAAGTGAGTATTTTTATAACTGCGCCAAAAACTCAATCGATGCAGCTGTGTGGGAAGGCATGGTAGCGGCAGCCTAATTGAACCCCTGTCATCGAAAATTTGGCTATTTTAAGCCGAAAACAAGCGCTTTGAACAGCAGGTAAAATTGCACAAATATTTGGAGGGGGACGTCCGCTTTTTGAAAGGTTAAAAGGGAGAAAACCGCTTAGCTACGATTTTCTCCCTTTTGTAACATTTGCATATACGCATTTTAAGATGGTGGAGGCGAGGGGAATTGAACCCCTGTCCGAAAGCTCATTCATGCAACTTTCTACGAGCGTATTTTACCTATTATGATTCCCGGGGCTGACCGCCGATAAACGGGCTGAGAGCCGAGGTAGTCCGTATACAACTAACGGACACGGACACTTCCGTTAGTCGTTCACCACTGATCGATGCCCGAGCGAAGGCCGTGGTACTCCTTCGGCGGACAGAAGCTGACTTAAGCAGCTACCAGTTCGCTATTTCTAGAAACTGTAATGTTATTTCTTGCGTTTATATTTAAACGTGGCGAGGATTAAGGAGATCACGCCGTACTCCGCTCGCTTATCACACTTCAGAACCCCCGTCGAAACCTTTACGCCCCCATAAATAAGGGGAAAAGGCGGGAGCTTGAAATGCTCTGTTATTATTATACTATGATTCTGCGGATTTGTCAACTGCTAAAAATGTCATGGGATGTAATTTGCTGTCGGTCAGAGCGAAATAAAGGGACGCACATTGTACGTCCCTTATGCTTATAATTCAGTTAATTTCCCGTCCGAGAAGAAGTAGATATTTTCCTTTTTGAAGCCGTACTTTGAATCGGGGATGCTTATATGGGGCTCAAATGTAAATAGGTCCACAGAGGAAAGAGCCGTCTGATTTTCCTTTTCGATGTAGATGCGGTCGTCCTTGTGCTTGACGATAGAATGTCCGAGATTCCCCATAAAATCGAGGTTTACAAAGCCCTGTTCCCTGATGAAGCTGTTTATATGCAAATACAGTTCTTCAAATGTAGTCTCGGGAGCGGCAAAGCTTATAAGCTCGCTGTGGAGTTTATCCTCCATCAGCAGACCGTTCCGCCATTCGTCATTTTTTACCATACCGATATCGCTGACGACTTTGCCGTTTTCGATAATAACTGTACGGGCATAGTCGCCCCAGATATTGCCGCACTGAGGACTCAGGTCGATAGTGATGATATCATCGGGCTGAATGATCCTGTCGGCGGTGGAGTATTCCCGTCCAGAAACGGAGACAGTTGTCTCATCGCCGGAAAAAACGAATGCTCCTATATCCCAGTACCAGAAGGAATCCGCTCCCTCTGCCAGCATTTTCTCCTCACAGAGCCGTCTGACTTCCACGAGGGACATTCCTGCTTTTATTTCGTTCCTGATGTAAGCTATGGTATCTTTGGCTATTTTTTGAACTTCTCTGTATTCCATGCAGGACCTCCGCTGTCAGAGCCACGACATATCGTCGTCTTGCTGTCGAACCAGCCGTCTGCTTCTATGACAGCCACAGCGCAGGGCATACGTCCTTCTATGACGAAGAACTCAGCCTTGTACATTCCCAGCGAAATGAAGAACTCCTTGTAGGATTCGAGAGTGAACTCATGCTTGAACTGCACTCCTGCCGCTTCGCAGGCCTTTACAAGCAGTTTGCTGGTTTTATCGGATTTATTGATATATGTGGGGATGATGACCTTTCCGCCTGATTTGCACACTCTGAGCATTTCCCAGACAGCAGAGGCAGGGTCATCGAGAAGATGTATGACATTTCCTGCAACGACTTTGTCGAAGCGTTTATCACGGCAGTTCAGAGCGCACATATTGGCTTTTCTGAATACCGTATTGCCGTAAACACGGCATTTTTCCTCGGCTCTTTTCATCATTTTTGATGAAAGGTCGGTAGCCACAAGCTTATGGCATTTTTCAGCGATGGCCTTGCTGATCGCACCTGTTCCGCAGGCACATTCAAGTACAACGTCGTTTTCGTCGATATATTCGGCAATACGATTCCCCAGCTCCTTGTAGACCTTGCCGTTGAGCAGATTCTCAAAGCTGTCGTAAACGCCTGCAACTTTGTCCCAGATCATATGTTACTCCTTTGTGCGGTGTTGCTTTTACTTCAGAACGATCTCCTGTTTTTCTGCATTTACCTGTGCTTCTGCGCCATAGGGGAGAATCGCTCTCGGAGTGCCGTGGCCGAAGTTCACATTATAAAGGATAGGCATATCCTTGTTGTCAACGACTTCACGCCAGATGTCCTTGTATTCCTCGTAGTACTTCTCATTCTGAGGCTTGCCGACGATAATGCCGTTCAGTTTAGCGAATACTCCCTCGGCTTTCAGTGCTTCAAGGAACTGTTTCAGGCGTTCGGGTGAAGGCTGTTCCTCACTGGTCTCGGCAAAGAGTATCTTGCCCTCCCATTCCTCAGCTGACGGGAATATATTGTACTTTCTGATGATCTCGTTCTGATGTTTCAGGTCTTCGAGGATCGCAGGACCGAATGGGAATCCCGATAAAATTTTATTTGCTTCGGGATTGTCTCCAAGGTCTGCTATGAGCATTTCGCCCATGCTTTCTATGCATCCGCCGAGAAGCTGACCCTTGAACTGTGAGGGACCCTGTAAGAGTTCGTAGCCGTGCTTTTCCTTATGGGAAACACGGTCTGTGCCGATGGCGGCAGGGGAGAAGTCGGTGCGCTCCTCGTACCAGAAATCCGACGGAACAATGATCCTGCCCTTGTATGGCTCAAAGAGACTCTTGAACTGGCCTTCGGAGTAGGGCAGCATACGATCGGCCTGTTCGCAGATATCGCAGATAAAGCTCTGACCGTAGAATGTCTGTAGTCCGAGGCGGTGGAACATGAAGTGATTGTTTGTGGTATCGGAAAATCCCAGGAACATCTTCGGGTGTTCACGGACAGCGTTCACGAATTCCTCGTCCTCCATAAGATAGGGGATAGTCCTGAATGTCTCGAAGCCGCCGATGTCGGTGATGATGCCTTTTATTGAATCGTCGAGGAAGGCTTCTTTCAGGTCAGCTGCACGTGCCTCGGGATGAGCCAGAATGTAGTCGGTTCCTCTGAAAGCGTGTTTTGTGAAGCATATGTCAAGTCCGAGTGCATTTATTCTCTGCACACCGATGTCAACCTGCTGTACACAGCCGATATTTCCGAGAATACCGTTGGACAGGCAAATTACGGCAACTTTGTCGCCTTTTCTGAGTGGTCGTGGTTTTATCATTTTGCACCTCCGTTTACAGCCATTGGATAAAGGCAGTTTTATCTTTTTTATTATACCCTGCACGCTCATAGAAGTCGAGGGTGGACTGTTCCTTTGAGCCTGTCAGGAGCATCATCTTGTAGCAGTTTTCGTTTACAGCGATATCACGGGCATAGTTGAGACAAGCAGTAGCGAGGCCTTTTTTGCGCCATTTCTCATCGGTTATCACATTCTCGATGAAGGCGTAGGGACGCTGTCCCCTTGTAAGGTTGGGGATAATGACGCAGACGCATGATGACACGATCATACCGCCTTCCTCAGCTACTATTATATGGTGGTCGGGATCGTTCATTATCTTTTCCCACAGCGCAGTCAGTTTCTCATCGATCTCGGGAAAAGGGTTATCGTGAAGCTGCATATAAAGCTTCAGCAGTCCGTTAAGGTCATTCTTTGCTGCTTCTCTTATCATGGGGATAACCTCACTGATTCCTTGATTTTATATTGCGGTCTATCTCACGTTTAGCGTCACGCTTAGCGGCGTCGGCACGTTTGTCGTAGAGCTTCTTACCTTTGCAGAGCCCCACCTGCATTTTCACTCTTGAATCCTTGAAGTAGATACTCAGCGGAATGAGTGAAAGACCGTCCTGCTTGACAGTGCCGAACAGCTTGTTTATCTCACGCTTGTGCATGAGCAGCTTCCTTTTTCTGAGAGGGTCACGGTTGAAGATATTGCCCTTTTCGTAAGGGGAGATATGCATACCACGGACAAAAAGCTCGCCGCCGTCTATGGAGCACCATGAGTCTTTCAGGTTTACACCGCCCTGACGGATAGACTTTACCTCCGTGCCGACCAGCTCTATACCAGCCTCATAGGATTCGAGAACGAAGTATTCATGGCGGGCTTTTCGGTTTTCAGCGATAGTTTTAGTACCTTTTGTGCGCATACGTATTTCCTCCGTAAATGATTTCTGATTTTATTATACTTCATAACAGAGAAAAAGTCAACCGAGAAGAGAGAAGATATAGTGATTATTGATAATAAAAAAGCAGCATTCCCGACGTTTATCGGGAATGCTGCTCTGACAGCTGTTATATCAGATGTTCATAACAGAAGTTATCATGTTACCGCCGTTCATCTTAACGCTTCTCATAGCTGTATCAAGCTTAACGAGGAGTGAGTTTACGTTGAGGCAGTCGCCCGGGAGATAGTGGTAAACGGCACCTGAGCAGGTGAGTTGAACTGTAAGGTTCATTACGTTGTAAGGGCTGCTCATAACTGCCTGTATCTTCTGAGCATGAGCCATAGCCTGATTCTCGGATATGTCTCTGTTGAACAGGAAGCAGAATTCGTTACCTGTGATGTTGTAGATCTCAGCGAAGCTGCTGAACTGTTCCTTGAGCTGTTCAGCGATAGCGGCCAGATATTCGTCACCGAAGTCGTAGCCGTAGGTATCGTTGATAGAACGGAAGTTATCAAGGTCGAATACAGCGATATTGAAGCGGTCTGTTTCCAGTCTGTCGGTGATATCCTCATCAAGGGCATAACGGTTCTTCATACCTGTAAGGATATTGGTAACAGCAAGGTCGCTGGCCTTCTGACGTGTATTCTTGAGCTTTGCGTCGACCTCTGCAAGGTTCTTTTCACGCTCGGCGATGGTCTCTCTTGACTTCTTGGCCATTCTGCCTGCGAGGAAGATACCGATCTCGGAGATAACGAGCATGGCTGCCATGATGCTCTCAACGACGAAGAACATTTTTTGACCCTGAGCTCTCTTCTGGTTTGCTTCTGCACCGATGATAGTTGAAGTAGCCTTCAGCATTTCGGAAGCTGTTACGTAGTAAGGGTAAAGCTCACGGTTGTACTCGTTTCTCATTGATGACTGAGTGCTGGTAGGGTCGTTATCCCACTTATGGCCGAGGGGCTGGAGCTTAGCGAAGTAGATGTCGATGAGGTCTGTAGATCTCTTGTAACGTGCAACTGCTTCTTCAGGGAGCTCGTTGAAGTGGGTGATCATACCCTCACTGCTCTTGATGGTGTTGTAGTTATAGTTTGCGATATCTGCGAGGATAGCCTTGTTATCCTCTGAACCTGCTACCATCTGGAGGGTTTTGAGGTTGATCTCGTTAAGCTGGCTGAGGATGGTTGATGTACCGCCCTGCATACGTGAAATACTTGCAGTTATAAGTGCAGTTTTGCTGTTGTAGTAATTAACGAGGATAAGGTTGATTATCATGATGACTGCAAGTAAAATACCGGCCATGATATATGGTAAAGATTTACCATTATTGTTGTTGTTATCTAAATCTCTTGCCATTACTGATTACCTCCATTGCTTGCTGCGTTCTCACTGTCTGCTGCGCCTTCGGGAGCACCGCCTGTTGTTACGCCTTCGGGAGGACCGCCTGCTGCGCCTTCGGGAGCGCCGCCTGTAGTCACGCCATCAGGAGGGCCGCCTGCTGAATTTCCGCCGCCTGCCGATTCATTAGGATTCTTGACTTCGGGAAGCTCGATCTCCTTGTCGGGATAAAGAAGTATCTGGATGTAAGGATCATTGATATTTTCAGCAGTTGCAAGTGTTACGCCTGTATCGAGAGTAGATGGTACCTTATCGCCTGCGATAAGGGTCTTAGCGTATGAAATGCTGAAATATCCGATGTTGTAAGGGTTCTGTACGATAGTAGCATCGAGGATATTTGATTTGAGCTTGTCGATGAGAGCCGGGCTTGTGTTGAAGCCGACAACTATGACATCATCCTCAAGGCCTGCTTCCTCTACAGCCTGGCAGATACCCTGTGTGGTATTTGTGCTTGTGCCGTACATTACCTTGATACCGTTGTTTTCGTCTTCGAGCAGTTTCTTTGCTGCGTTGTAAGCCTCCATGTAGGTAACGCATCTGTCTGCTTCGATGTAGTAAGAGTTGTTGATCTCAGCGAGAGCCTGAGCATCGGAGAGCTTTTCCTCTTCGGTCTGAGCATCAGCCTGAGCTTCGGCAGCAGCGGCAGCCTTCTTTGCAGCAGCTGCTTCCATCTTCTTTGCAGCTTCAGCAGCGGCAGCTATTGCAGCCTTGTCAGGGTCTTCGCCTCTTGCCTTGGCTTCCTGTGCAGCCTGCTTAGCAGCCTCTGAAGGGTCGATGAGTTCTTCCTCTTCGCCGTTTTCTTCCTGAGCAGCAGCCTGCTGCTGTGCGTATGAAGGATTCTTTACATCGTTGAGTGCAAGCAGGCTGAAGGCTGTCTTGAAGGCGCCTATACGAACTTCAGCTGTGCTTGATGTGCTGCCGATAATAGCGATCTTTCCGACACCTGCGATCTTGCCTACCTGAGATTTGAGGAGTCTTGCGGCTTCTGTTCCGGCGATCGTACCTGCGGCAGAGTCGGAGGAGCTGATAGCACATGAGATGCCTTCATAGTCACTCATTGAATCGATGGTGAGCACCTTGATGCCCTTGTCAACTGCATCCATGAAAAGGTCGTTGATCTCATCACGGCTGTTGGGGGCGATAACGATAGCATCGTAGCTTTTCTCGATGGCTTCCTGGACATATTTTCTCTGTGTTTCAATATCGCTGTCGTCCTCGGCGCATTTGTAATCGACCTTGCAGTTGAGTTCGCTTCCTGCGGCGGTCACGCCTTTTCCTACGTCTTCCCAGAAGGTCTCCTTAGTGGGATCGGCCTTGCCTATGACCATGATCCTGCCCGGCTTGGAAGAGGTGTTATTGCCTTGCTGCTGCTGTGCTTTTCCGCATGAAGTAGCTGCGGAAAGGAGGGAAAGAGAAAGTGCTGCTGCACTTAATCTGCCCAACACGTTTTTACTTTTGAATTTTTTCATGTTAAATAATTACCTCCTTGGATATTAAATAATGTCCATGATTTATTTTAACACAAACTCATCAAAATTTCAACAAGAATCTGTGAATAAAAGTCTTACGTAATCACCAATAATTTTAAAGATTTTATGTGCATAATTAATAGATGGTATACTATAATTAATTCACCTCCGGGATTTTACAGATTGTATAATCGAAAAATGCTGTTTTTCGTAAAGTGATGAACACTGCCCCGATATATATTCTATGGGAGCTGTATATAAAATTTAATAGACTTGTCACAGGTTTTTGATACTTTTTTCTTGACATCGGTTTTAAAAAGTGATATACTTAAAGTTGACAAATACACGCTGTTTCAATGTTAAAATATATTAATTTATCAATGCAGCAGTAATTAAAGTCAGGAGGGGTAAAAATGCAATGCGAAAAGTGCGGTGCCGAAACAGGCGTGGAAATGATATCATGCCCTGAGTGCGGCGCTCCCGTCCCGCAGAATGTGGAGGGGGTTGACAATACTATGGAGTTCCAGAGTGAACTCAGAGCAATAATCGTGGAAAACGGCCCCTGGGCAGTGGTGGATATCGATAAGTTCATCGGTCTGCTCAGCGATCACGTTCCCGATCATTCAAAGGAAAGGCGTCTTCTTATTAATATGTATCGTTCGGGCGTGCTTAAGGTATTGCTCGAAGAGAGCAGAAATGACAACAGGGAACTGGCTGTCATGAAGGCGAGGAGCTTCCTCGTAGGCGATATGTTCCTTGCCGAAAATGCTGCCGAGTTCGTTCTTGCCTGCTTTACATATATGCTTGGCTGGCCTTATGAATCTCCGATGAAAGTGCTCCCCGGAGATGATGAGGGTCAGGATGAGGAAGAAGAAAAGAAGAACACCCGCCTCGATGTCAACGATAAGGTGTTCACTCCGAGAAATGCACGTAAGTTCATCCTTTCGGGCAATATCACTATCCCGGAGGGCTATACGAAGCTGGAGGCCTTCACTTTCGATAAATACGGTTCGCTCAGGACTATCAAGCTCCCGTCAACTCTCGTCGCTATCGGCGAGTACTGCTTCTCTTCATGCAAGAGGCTCAGAGGACTTGAACTCCCTGAAAACCTCAAGCTTATCAAGCAGGGCGCTTTCAGCCAGTGCCAGAATCTGGCAGTCGTAAAGATCCCTAACGGCGTTCTCGAAATAGAAGACAGCACCTTCTCTTTCTGCACAAGTCTGGAAGTCATCGAGATACCGGACAGCGTCAGCAGTATAGGTGCAGAGGCATTCTCGGGCTGCGATAAGCTGAGAAAGCTTTTCCTCCCCGAAAGCGTGAAATTTATCGACAAAAACGCTTTCTCCTATTGCCCGAATCTTACAATATACTGTATAGAAAACTCATACGTACATAAGTATTGTCTCGCTACAGGCATGAACTGCGTTATCGTCAGCTCTGCCTTAGAGGTATGAGAACGAGTGTGGAAGAAAGGATGATAACAGATGGTTGAGCTCGAAATAGGACAGGAAGTTGAGATGGAATTCGGCGGTAAAGCGCAGGTGCTCAGCGTTATCGGCAGCGGCGGTCAGGGTACTGTTTACCTTGTTCGCTTCAACGGTATGAAATGGGCGCTGAAATGGTACGACATCGATAAGATGAAGAAGCCAAAGGCTTTCCGCAAGAATCTCGAGACCAATATCAACGACGGTCCTCCAAGCAATAAATTCCTGTGGCCAAAGTACCTTACCAAAGAGGCTGAGGACGGTACATTCGGCTACATCATGGAACTGAAGCCCGAAGGCTTCGATTCCTTCGTGGATATCCTCAATACCTACAAGCTGGAGATAGATCCTCTTACAGGCCACGCTGTAAAGAGAGACGTTAAATTCACCAGCCTGACCGCTATGATCACTGCGGTAATAAACATAGTAAACGCTTTCCGTCAGCTCCACCGTGCAGGTAAGAGCTACCAGGACCTTAACGACGGCGGTTTCTTCATCAACGTCAACACAGGCGCAGTTCTCGTCTGCGACTGTGATAATATCGCTCCTGACGGAAGCAACTTCGGAATCGGCGGTAAGCCGGGATATATGGCGCCCGAAGTCGTAAGAGGCATTGCGCAGCCTAATGTGCAGACAGATAAGTATTCCCTCGCTGTCGTGCTCTTCAAGCTGCTCTTCAGAGGCGACCCCATGGAAGGCGAAAAGGTCGTTCGTGATGTCTGCCTTACCGAGGCTTCAGAACTCAAGCACTACGGTCAGAACGCTATATTCGTTTATGACCCCAATGACGCTTCAAACAGACCAGTAAGAGGCATTCATGACAACGTTATCAAGTTCTGGAGAATTTACCCCGATTACATCAAGGATGCGTTCATCCGCTCCTTTACAACGGGTATCGATGAGCCTGCAAAGCGTATCATCGAGAACGAATGGCAGAAGCTCTTCATACGCCTCCGCTCTGAGATAATCATGTGCGGCTGCGGCAGAACAAACTTCACCTCAATGTTCGTTCAGCCCAACGAAAAAACTTTCAAATGCCCGAAATGCGGTATGGAGTTCGCAACTCTCGGATTCAGCAACAGAGAATCACGTATGCCGCTTTACCTCGGCTGTAAGTTCTATGAATGCGAGATAACACCGGAATCCGACGATTTCACTACCGTCGCAGGCGAGCTTGTGGAAAATAAACTCAAGCCCGGCGTTCTCGGTATCAAGAACTGCTCTGAAAGAACATGGAAGGCAAAGATGCCCGACGGCACTTTTTATGATATATCGCCCGGAAAGGGCTTCCCCATCTGGCAGGGGCTCGAGATAGATTTCGGCGGTATAACGGCAAAAATATAACCATAATACAGCATTTTGTTATTCAGCAATATACTGAAAGGAAGTATTATTATGAGCAATGAAAAAATTACAGACGCTGCCATGAATGGTGCGTTAGACGGCTTTGAAGCTGTTTCGGCTGCTAAAGAGAATACGCAGCTCGACAATTCGCTTGATTTCGACGACGATCCGCTCAGTGCGACCGGCGTTTCAAGAAAGAGCCTTGTTATCTTCTTCCTGATAGATACATCGGGAAGTATGAAAGGCAAGAAGATGGGCGAGCTCAACACCGTTATGGAAGAGCTTATCCCTGAGATCAGAAGAGTAGGTGAGGCTGATACCGAGGTAAAGGTTGCTGTTCTCACATTCTCAACAGACGTAAGATGGATGTATTCCACACCTATCCCGATCGAAGACTTTGAGTGGGCACGACTCAGAGCTAACGGCGTTACAAGCATGGGCGCTGCTTTCAAGGAACTTTCCCTCAGAATGTCCAGAAACAGCTTCCTCAATTCGCCTTCGCTCTCATTCGCTCCCGTTATCTTCCTCATGACTGACGGTTATCCTTCGGATGACTACAGGGAAGGCCTCAAGGAGCTTCAGTCAAACAGCTGGTACAAGTTCGGCCTCAAGGCTGCTCTTGGTATAGGCAACGAGGCTAACGACGATGTTCTCGCTGAGTTCACAGGCTCAAAGGACACGGTTGTTCATGCTTACTCAGGCGGACAGCTGGCTCAGATGATCAAGATCATCGCTGTTACTTCTTCACAGATCGGAAGCAAGAGTATGACTCTCTCAGACGATACAGGCCGTGAGATCGGTGAAGAGGACGTTTTTGCAGCAAAGCAGAAGCTCCTCGGTCAGCAGATCCAGGAACTGGTCGGCAGCCAGGTGGAGGAAAGCGACGTTCCCTTCGATACAGGCTGGTAAAGCAGCCTGAGTATACAGCACGGGGCTGTATGCTTTTACTAAACATATGGAAGGAGGACGGATCAGTATGTTCAACGGTTTCAGCCACTCTGTCATGGGCGCAAGCCATGAGAAGACAGGTCTGGTATGCCAGGACAGTTCAGCATATAAGGTGACCGATCATTACGCTGTTGCCGTGGTCGCAGACGGCCACGGAAGCAAAAAACACTTCAGAAGCCATATCGGTTCAAAATATGCTGTGGAATCGACTATCGAAGCTATAGAAAGATTCTATGAGGATCCTGAACAGTTCGAGGAAAATTTTCCCAAGAACCACAAGATGATCCTCAGGAATATAGAAAAGCAGATAATCGCAAACTGGAATAACAAGGTGGAAAAGCACCTGAAAGAAAACCCTGTTACAGCAGAGGAGAAGAGCAAGTTCACGGATGAAGAATTTGAAAAGATCCTTCCCGAGTCATACTACGGCTCGACCCTTATCGCTGCAGTTGCAGGAAAGAAATTCACTTTCGGAGTTCAGATAGGCGACGGTTCTCTCGTTGCTCTCTTTGACGACGGAAAGGCAGTAATGCCAATGGAGTATAATGAATCTGCTCCCGCTAATGTGACAGCATCTATCTGTAACTCGAATGCTGCTACCATGTTCAGCAGCTTCTATACGGATAAAAAGCATCTCATCGCAATGTATGCTTCCACCGACGGTCTCTATACCTCTTTCGGAAGCGAGTATGATTTCCTCGATTATCATACGATAATCACAGGTCAGCTCACTAACCTCGAGACTTTCAGACAGGTGATAGTGAATAACCTGACCAAGAGATCACGCTATGGTACAGAGGATGATATATCACTCTCGTGTGTCTTTGACAGCGATTTCCTGACGGAAAAAGAATCCCTTATCAAGGAAAAGATAGAGGAAAACAAAAAGCTTGCAGCAGAGCGTAAAGCTGAACTTCTGAAAAAACAGGTGTGAGCTTTGCTGTGTGTGCATAGCAGCGGGATATAGGATTGGCAAATAGGATCCGTACTGTTGGGGCGGTACGGGAAAATTTGATTAGCGAAAAGGAAAAGTGGTGTAAGCTATGGATAAAAGCACATTATATAGTACTGCCCAGAATTTTGCAAAGAAAATAAAAGAGGCAAGAGAAGGATATCTTTCTGATCCCGATGCGTGTCTTTGCCTTATTATAGCTGACTCTCAGGAGATCTTCTCGGGAGTTACAAGCGTTAAGGTGGATGAGGGTACAGTTGAAGTCAACCCGGCAGAGGATATTGCAGCTAATGCTGTTATCGCTGCAGGCGGCGTAAAGGCTAAGCAGATGATCCTTATAACACTCGATGACAACAGCTTCATGCAGCCTAACGAAGGATGCCTTGCAAAGCTGATGCGTGCAAGCGTTGAAAACGGCGCTTGTGAGATATTGATGAATCCCGAAGAAGTTTCCACGGCTGCAAGCCTCGTAACATCAGTGGATACCCCTGATTTCCTCAGCGGTTACGATGACGAGACTCCTGCACCGGGACCGGCTGTGCCAAACGCAAATGTCGGCGCACCGGCAGACTTCTCAGCAGGATTCGATGTAGACGAAAATAACCCATTCTACGGCGGACCTGAGGCAGCTAAGGAAATGCCTGTAGGTCAGGGCGGAGAGATCAATTCTCTCTACAACAAGCCGGCTGATGCTCAGGAAGTGGGCGCAAGCGGCTTCCCGACTGCATATATGCCTCCTCTTCAGGGCTATCCTCAGCAGGGCGTGTATGCAACTCACGGCGGCGGATTCCCTCAGCAGCAGCAGGGTATGTACCCTCAGCAGGGTTACCCGCAGCAGGGCTATTATCCTCAGTATCCCCAGCAGGGCTACTATCCTCAGCAGGGCTATCCCCAGCAGGGTATGTATCCTCAGCAGGGCTATCCTCAGGAGAACTTCCCTCAGCCGAACCCATATATGTCAGGTGCTCATAATTCAATGTATCAGCAGAATATGAATCCTCAGAATGCAGCTCCATACGGCGGTGCATACGGCAGCCCTTCAGTACATGTAGGAGGCGGAGTTCCGGGCGGCAGTGCTTATCAGCAGAGCCAGAGCGTTATGAATACTCCAGGTGAAAGCGGAGCAGCTTACAAGAAGCGCCTCAGCAACTTCCTTGGCGAAGATGAATCAAGTGATGAAAGCGACAACATGAGCAAGGAAGATATGCTCAAGCTGGCTAAGGATAAGAAGAAAGTCGCTAAGGCAAACTTCAACTTCAAGAAAAAAATGTAACGATTCTGATCCGGACATAAAGAATGATCAAACGGTAATACAGCATATCAGTCTTGCACGAAGTTCATAAAAGCAGACTTTCCTGAGAGGCTGATGCAGTGAAAACGCATATAACAGCAAAAACTATATGTATAATATTATCGAATTTGTCAAATAGTAATGCTGTTTTTTCCGTGAATTGCGTGATTATGGCGAAATTCTGCCTGCTGTCAGGAATAAGTATGCTTTTACCTTGCAATTTTTATCGTTTTATGCTATAATGAAAATGATAAAAAATGTATGTATTCGTTTCAAACGGTTGATCTGAGACCTGTATCAAAAAAATTAATAAGCACTGTTTAATATTTTACATGTCAAGGAAGTGTTGGTTATGACTTATTTGCTCAATATTGATGAGGCAATAGACAGAAAATTTCTTGTCTCTAAGACCTTGAAAGGTCAGGCAGAGGCAGGTAATATAATTCACGTTATGGATGCAGAGAATTCCTCAAACTCTGTTCTCGTAACATACCGTGTTTCACATTATAATGAAAGATTCCACGATTATCAGGACTATACTGTAAAGTTCGAGAACGTAGCACAGTTCTGTAAATGGGCTCAGCCTGATAATTTTATCGCTCGTAACTACGAGAACCTCAATATAAAGGATATCCAGCATTATATCAAGATCAAGAACAGAAGCTTCACAACCTTCTGCCTTCCACTGATCCTTATTGCTGCTGTTATCATCTTCGCACTTCTCGTCGGCGTATTAAAGCTTGGCGTTATCGGTGTCGTTCTTTCACTCGTTCTTACTCTCGGAGCTGCTGCCGGTATCTTCGTTTTCTTCAGAAATCAGAAGAAGCAGGAGAAAATGCGGCTATACAGCAAGATAAGTTCAGGCTGGGGCGTAGTTATTGATTAGTAAAAAATGTGCCATACAAGTACTGATGTGCTTGTATGGCTTTTTCTTTTTTGAAAGGAGATATATGACAGCAAAATTCAGAGACAAATTTATCGGAGACAAGAGGTTTTACCGCCGTGTACTGCTGATGGTAGTGCCGATGATACTACAGAATATGGTCACTAACTTCGTCAGCATGATCGACAATATCATGGTGGGACAGATCGGAACGGCGGAAATGAGCGGAGTCTCCATCGTCAATCAGTTCGTGTTCGTGTTCAACATCACACTTTTCGGCGCAGTTTCGGGGGCTGGCATCTTCGGTGCCCAGTTCTTCGGTAAGGGCGACAGCGAGGGACAGAAGTACACCTTCCGCTTCCGCCTGCTGATATGCACTGTCGTCACTGCAATAGCACTGGCGGTGTTCGGGCTTTTCGACAAGCAGCTGATACGGCTTTTCCTCAGCAAGGATGACGATCCGCAGCTTATCGCTATGACACTGGAAAGCGGCATGAAGTACATGAGGATAATGTTCATCGGCTTCATACCTTTCGGTATCGGTCAGGCCTACTCAAGCGTACTCAGCGAGTGCGGCTATACAAAAATACCGATGATAGCTTCCATGTCGGCGGTGGGGCTGAACGTGGTGCTGGACTATTGCCTTATCTTCGGCAAATTCGGCTGTCCTGCGCTGGGAGTGAGCGGCGCCGCAATTGCAACTGTCATTGCAAAATATATAGAGACACTGGTCAAAGTGGTCTGGACTCATACCCACAGGGAGAAAAACAGATACATCATCGGGCTGTTCAGAGGATTCCGGATTCCGCCGAAACTGGCAGGGGACATCATAAAGCGTGGCACTCCGCTGCTGTTGAACGAGTTTCTCTGGGCGGCAGGAATGTCCGTAATAGCGCAGTTCTACTCGGTCCGTGGCATAGAAGCTGTGGCGGCGAGAAACATCTCAAGCACGATCACGAACCTGTTCGGAGCAATATATGTACAGCTTGGCGTTTGCATCTCGATAATGGTGGGAGCAAAGCTGGGGGCAGGCAATCTGAAGGAGGCACGTGACCTTGACAATAAGCTGATATTCTTTGCGATTGCCGCATCGATGGTTGTGGCAGTATGTGCGCTTCCGCTGGCTGGATTTTTCCCCATGCTGTACAAAACAGAGGAGGAGATACGCTCGCTGGCAGGCTTCATGATAGTGATACAGGCAATATGTATGCCGCTGTGGTCTTATACGAATGCCTGCTACTTCACACTGCGAAGCGGCGGCAAAACGGGACTGACTTTCCTGTTCGACTTCGGCTTCACATGGCTGCTGGTAATACCGCTGGGAGCGATACTCAGCTACTGTACAGATCTGGATATACACATTCTGTTTGCTGTGCTGTCGCTTATCGAGATAGTCAAAGTATTCATCGGCTATTTCATGGTGAAAAGCGACATCTGGATCAACAATATCATTGATGATATCATGGACGAAAATCAAGCATAGTGTACAACTGGCAGGCCGAGAAAAATCGTGTTATTGGTGAGAATGACAAAATTAACTGAAAGTAAAACTATTACTTGATTTTACAGAGCGTTTGTTATATAATGTAAGCAGTGACTGTGACAAACAGCCAATGGGAAAAAATAAAATCTTATAACGGACAAACAGAAACTCCGCATCCATAATGGGTGCGGAGTTTTTTGAACTTCAAATATTGTTGGTAAAATAAAAAACAAATAATGCAAATCGCAATTAATGGTCAGAAAAATATGGTTCAGTCATTGATCTTGAAGAGTTTACGGAATTCAGTAGGTGTGCATCCCTTGGCTTTTCTGAATGCACGGTTAAATGTTGTAAGGCTGGAAAAACCGCACTGCATAGCCACTTCCGTGATAGGGAGGGAGGAGTCTGCCATAAGTCTTTCGGCAGCCTTTATCCTTTTGCTGTTGATGTACTGGATGTAGGACATATTATTGTACTTTTTGAATATGCGTGAGAAGTGGTATTTGCTGTAGCCAGCGATGGAGGCCAGCTTTTCCAGTGGGAGCTCATACATATAGTTCTGGTTGATGTACTTGGTAACAAGCCCGAATTTTCGGCTTTCGTCGGAGTTCTCGGCAGCGGATGCGGAGTTCTCGTCGGCGCTGTTGAGCTGGAATTCCCTGATAGCTGTCAGGATCGTGATGAGGTACATATATATCCTTACATCAGCCATCGGCGCTTTTGAGTAGTACTCGGTGTAGATATCGAGGATGTTCTTTCTTGCCAGAACGTACAGTTCTTTGTTCAGCGACGGGGTGATGTGTACGGCTGAGCTGAAAACGGGGAGGATCGACTCAAGCGACGGTACTTCGCTTATCACCGAGTTATCGCACTGGAAGATGATCCTGCGGCCGTCCTGGGCAGGCATTGAATGAAGCTCTCCCGGAGGGATAACGATGATCTCCTTTTCGCTGAGATGATACTCCACACCTCCCGAAACTACGGTAAATCCGTTGTGCAGAGGTATTATCACTTCAACGGCATTATGCCAGTGGGTAGGGTATTCCTCTATCTCGTCGTTATCATAGAGCATAACAAACCGCTGATTTTCGTATTCTACGGTCTCATACACTCCTGAAAGATTTTTTATCATTAATATAACCTCCTGACCATTTTTTGTGATGGCTTGATTGTTAACTTTTAGACAACTTGCAGACCGTTTCCTGTGAAAAGTCCCGAAGTTTTGTTTCTTTTAATGGTATTATACAACAAAACACTGATATTTGTAAAGAGAAATCGAAAAAATTGTGAAACATTAGCAATTCTTGATAGAATGACCGCAATAAATGAGTGGTATAATTTGCTACTAAGTATTATAATAATATCATAGAAAGACAATAGACGACAGAAGTCTGCCTGTTGATGGGGGTAAGAGTATGGAAGTTAAATGCTACGAAATGAAATACAAGAATTACGGAAACTGTATCTGCCTCGAAAACGGAACTATAAAGCTGATCGCTACTATAGATGTAGGGCCGAGAATAGTCTTCTTCGGTTTCTGCGACGGACAGAATGTTCTCTTTGAGGATACGGAACGCAATTTCTACGAGATAAACAAGGGCTACGGCGTATGGTATGCTTACGGCGGCCACCGCATCTGGTGCGCTCCCGAAACAGTGCCCGAGACTTATCTTCCCGATAATTCCAAGGTCAACGTAGACTACGACGGAAATACACTGACGCTTACTCCTGCGAAGACTGCTTTCGGCAAACAGTTCAGCCTTACGATAACAATGAATGAGGAAAATGCTGTTTTTGTCGAGAACCGCATAACCAACTGCTCGGGAAAAGCTGCTGAATTTGCTCCATGGTCCGTTACAGGCCTTGCAGCAGGCGGCACGGAGATAATCCCCCTGTGCAGCGACAATAACGGTTTCCTCCCCAACAGGACAATGTCTTTATGGAGCTATTCGGATGTGAAGGATGAAAGATTCACTCTCTCCGATAAGTACGCTCTCCTTAAACATGACCCGTCCGCCAAGAAAGCTTTCAAGGTGGGATTCAATGTTACCGGCGGCCAGATAATCTACGTCAACGGCAGCCAGATTTTCAGAAAGAGCTTCGAGGACTACAAGAACACCTCGTACCCCGATTTCTGCTGTAACTTTGAGACCTATACCAACAATCTCTTCCTTGAATGTGAGATCCTCGGCGAGATGAAGAAGTACCAGCCCGGCGAGACTGCTTCCATCACTGAAAAGTGGGAACTTCGCAGCAGCGACTGGAATGCCGATAAGGTCATAAACGAATATATATCCAATATAACGTCATGATAAAACCGCTGACAGGAACTGCATAAGGCGGCAGCTGAATGTCAGCGTCAGATAAAGTAATACCCTATGAAAGGAGAATGTGCTTGGAAAAATACAAGGACAAAAGTCTTTCGGCTCAGGAAAGAGCAGAAGATCTTACTAACAGACTTACCCTTGAGGAACAAGCCTCTCAGTTAAAATACGACGCTCCCGCCGTTGACAGACTTGATATCCCCGCATATAACTGGTGGAGCGAGGGCCTCCACGGAGTTGCAAGAGCAGGAACAGCTACTATGTTCCCACAGGCTATAGGCCTTGCAGCTATGTTCGATGAGGAGGCTATGAATAAAGTCGGCAGCATCATCGGTGATGAAGCAAGAGCAAAGTACAATGAATATTCCGCACACGGCGACCACGATATCTACAAGGGCTTATGCCTCTGGTCACCGAATGTAAATATATTCCGTGATCCCCGATGGGGAAGAGGTCAGGAGACCTACGGCGAAGACCCTTACCTGACAACACGTCTCGGCGTTGCCTTTGCAAAGGGACTTCAGGGCGAAGGCGAAGTGCTGAAAACAGCTGCCTGTGCAAAGCATCTGGCTGTTCACAGCGGCCCCGAAGCCATCAGACATGAATTTGATGCAGTTGCTTCACCAAAGGATATGGAGGAGACTTACCTCCCTGCTTTTGAGGCACTTGTCAAAGAAGCTAAAGTGGAAGGCGTTATGGGCGCTTACAACAGAGTGAACGGAGAACCTGCCTGTGCAAGCAAGTTCCTGATGGGCAAGCTTGACGAATGGGGCTTCGACGGATACTTCGTTTCAGACTGCTGGGCTATACGTGATTTCCACACAAATCATATGGTAACAAAGACCGCTCCCGAGTCGGCTGCTATGGCTTTAAAGCTGGGCTGCGACCTGAACTGCGGCAATACATACCTCCATCTGCTTCATGCTTACAATGAAGGCCTTATCAATGATGAGGACATCAAAAAGGCCTGCACCCACCTTATGAGGACAAGAGTCCGTCTCGGTATGTTCGATGACGAGACCGAGTACGATAAGCTGGATTACAGCATCGTTGCAAACGAGGAGAACAAGGCTTACGCAAGAAAATGCTCTGAAAGATCAATGGTCATGCTGAAGAACAACGGTATTCTTCCTCTTGATCCTTCAAAGATAAAAACCATCGGTGTCATCGGCCCCAATGCCGACAGCCGCCCTGCACTTGAGGGCAACTACAACGGCAGAGCAGACCGCTACATCACTTTCCTTGAAGGCATCCAGGATGCTTTCAGCGGCAGAGTCCTCTACTCCGAGGGCAGCCACCTCTACAAGGACAGATGCATGGGACTTGCTGTGGCAGATGACAGACTTTCGGAAGCAGAGATAGTTACCGAGCATTCGGATGTCGTAGTCCTCTGTGTAGGTCTCGACGCTACTATCGAAGGCGAAGAAGGCGATACAGGCAATGAATTCTCATCAGGCGACAAGAATGACCTGAGACTTCCCGAAGCACAGCGCAAGCTGGTGGAGACAGTCATGAGAAAGGGCAAGCCTGTTATCATAGTTACAGCAGCAGGAAGCGCTATCAACGTTGAAGCTGACTGCGACGCACTTATCCACGCATGGTATCCCGGACAGTTCGGCGGCACAGCACTGGCTGATATCCTCTTCGGAAAGATATCTCCGTCAGGCAAGCTTCCCGTTACTTTCTATACCGATACAACAAAGCTTCCCGAATTCACTGATTACAGCATGAAGGGACGCACATACAGATACACTCAGGATAATATCCTTTATCCTTTCGGCTACGGTCTTACTTATTCAAAGACTGAGGTCTCAGACCTGAAGTTCGAGAACGGCAAGGCTTCCGTAAAGGTAACGAATACCGGTGACTTTGATACCGAGGATGTAGTTCAGTTCTACATCAAGGGCGAGGGCAGCGACTATGTACCGTTCTACAGCTTATGCGGATTCAGGAGAGTTGTCCTGAAGAAGGGCGAAAGCACAGTTGTTGAGGTAACTCTCGGCGACAGCGCATTTGAAGCTGTTGATGAAAACGGCAGGAGAAGCCGTTCAGCAAAGGGATTCATCCTTTATGCAGGCACATCCCAGCCTGACCCGCTGAGTGAAAAGCTCACAGGCACAGGTTGTTTATCTATCAATATCTAATTTAAGTTGGAGGTCATTCACAAATGGAATTTTTCAAGAACATAAGCAAGATCCCTTACGAGGGCAAGGACAGCACAAATCCTCTCGCATTCAAGTACTATAATCCTGATGAGGTAATTGACGGCAAGAAGATGCGTGACATTCTGAAGTTTGCTCTCTCATGGTGGCATACAATGGGCGGCGACGGAACAGATATGTTCGGCTGCGGTACAGCTGACAAGACATGGGGCGAAAATGATCCTGCTGCAAGAGCTAAGGCTAAGGTTGACGCAGCTTTCGAGATCATGCAGAAGCTCTCTATCGATTACTTCTGTTTCCACGACCGTGATCTTTCTCCTGAGTACGGCTCACTGAAGGACACAAACGCTCAGCTGGACATCGTTACAGATTACATCAAGGCTAAGCAGGCTGAGACAGGCCTCAAGTGCCTCTGGGGTACAGCTAAGTGCTTCGATCACCCAAGATTCATGCACGGTGCAGGTACTTCACCATCCGCAGACGTATTCGCTTTCTCAGCTGCACAGATCAAGAAGGCTCTCGAGTCTACTGTAAAGCTCGGCGGTACAGGTTACGTATTCTGGGGCGGACGTGAGGGTTATGAGACTCTCCTCAACACAAACATGGGCCTTGAGCTTGACAACATGGCTCGTCTCATGAAGATGGCTGTTGAGTACGGACGTTCTATCGGCTTCAAGGGCGATTTCTACATTGAGCCTAAGCCAAAGGAGCCAACAAAGCACCAGTACGATTTCGATACTGCTACTGTTCTCGGCTTCCTCAGAAAGTACGGTCTCGACAAGGATTTCAAGATGAACATCGAAGCTAACCACGCTACACTGGCTCAGCACACATTCCAGCACGAGCTCTGCGTAGCAAGAACAAACGGTGCTTTCGGTTCTATCGACGCAAACCAGGGCGATCCTCTCCTCGGATGGGATACAGACCAGTTCCCGACAAATATCTATGACACAACAATGTGTATGTACGAAGTTATCAAGGCTGGCGGCTTCACAAACGGCGGTCTCAACTTCGATGCAAAGGCAAGACGTGGAAGCTTCACACCTGAGGATATCTTCTACAGCTACATCGCAGGTATGGATGCATTCGCTCTCGGCTACAAGGCTGCAAGCAAGCTCATCGCTGACGGACGTATCGACAGCTTCATTTCCGACCGCTACGCTTCATGGAGCGAGGGAATCGGTCTCGACATCATCTCAGGCAAGGCTGATATGGCTGCTCTTGAGAAGTATGCTCTCGAAAAGGGCGAGGTTACAGACTCTATTTCCAGCGGCAGACAGGAACTCCTCGAGTCTATCGTAAACAACGTTATATTCAATCTTTGATCCAAGTGCCTTTTTCCGTGGCAACACGGAATAGCGATAAAGGTATCCCCTGCATAAAATACAGGGGATGCCAAAACACACCAAATTTATATTTATGGAGGTCTTTAAAATGAAAAAGGTTTTATCAGCACTTTCTGCATTAGCTCTCATTGCATCAATGACAGCTTGCGGAAGCACAAGCTCAAATGACGATGCTTCATCATCTACATCTGAGTCATCAGCATCAGAGTCATCAGCAGAAGAGTCTTCAGAGGCAGAATCCTCATCAGAAGACAACGGCAGCAGTGAAGGCAAGACAACTCTCAATATCTGGTCATTCACAGAAGAAGTTCCCGGCATGGTTCAGAAGTATATCGATACACACCCTGATTTCGCAGCTAAGTATGACATCGAGACAACTGTAATCCCAACAACAGATCAGAACTATCAGCCTGCACTGGATCAGGCTCTCGCAGCAGGCGGCAAGGAAGCACCTGATCTCTACTGCGCAGAGGCTGCATTCGTACTTAAGTATACACAGGGCGATGCTTCACAGTATGCTTGCCCATACAAGGATCTCGGAATCGACGTTGATGCAGGTATCAAGGACGCTGAGATCGCTCAGTACACAGTTGATATCGGTACAAACGGCAGCGGCGATGTAGTAGGTCTCGGCTACCAGGCTACAGGCGGTGCTTTCATCTACAGACGTTCAATTGCTAAGGATGCTTTCGGTGACGATTCACCAGAGGCAGTATCAAAGGCTATCGGCGGCGGCTCAAACAGCTGGGATACATTCTTTGAGGCTGCTGAGACACTGAAGGGCAAGGGCTATGGTATAGTTTCAGGCGACGGCGATATCTGGCACGCAGTTGAGAACAGCTCTGACCAGGGCTGGATCGTTGACGGCAAGCTCACAATCGATCCTAAGCGTGAAGCATTCCTCGACCTCTCCAAGAAGCTCAAGGACAATGACTACCACAACGATACTCAGGACTGGCAGGAAGGCTGGTTTGCTGATATGAAGGGTGAGGGAAGCAAGGGCATCCTCGGCTTCTTCGGACCTGCTTGGCTCATCAACTACACACTCGCTCCTAACTGCGGCGGCGAAGCTGTAGGCGAAGGCACATACGGCGACTGGGGCATCTGTGAGCCACCTATCGGCTTCTTCTGGGGCGGTACATGGGTACTCGCAAACAAGGAAAGCGAGCACAAGGATGCTCTCGGCGAGATCATCAACTGGATCACACTTGATACTTCTGAGGATGGCCTCCAGTATCAGTGGGCTAACGGAACATATGCAGATGGCGGCACAAAGGATGCTGTTGCTTCAGCTGCTGTAATGGCTAAGTCTGACGGAACACTCGACTTCCTCGGTGGCCAGAATATGTTCGACATCTTCCAGAAGGCTAACGCTTTCGCAAACGGTAAGAACCTCACTCAGTACGATGAGGCTATCAACGGCTTATGGCGTGACCAGGTTCGTCAGTACACAGCCGGCGAAAAGGACAGAGACGCTGCTATCGAAGACTTCAAGTCAAACGTTTCTGACTCACTCGACGTTACAGTTGACTGATAATAGGGCCACATAATACATTCTAACGCATAAATAAGCAGGTTCAGCCGGGAAGGGTGGCTCCCGCTCATGCGGGGGCATCCGCCCCGGTTGAGCAGCTGCAAAAAGGAGGTTTTAGCTTTGCCTAAAAAGCAGCAGCTCAAGGGTATCAGCTATGCAAAGTACGGATACCTTTTCAGTATACCTTTTATTGTGGCTTTTCTGATTTTTTCGCTCTATCCCACTATCTATACGCTGATCCTCGGCTTTACCGACTGTAAGGGACTCGGAAATACAGACTGGCACATTCTTGAAAATCCGCTGGATAACTTTAAGAATGTAATACATAACAAATCGTTTGTCACATCACTTAAAAATACTATTACGATCTGGCTGATGAACTTCTTCCCCCAGATCACCATCGCTCTTCTGCTTACGGCATGGTTCACTTCCCGAAGCAATGAGATCAAGGGCAAGGGCTTTTTCAAAGTCGTATTCTATATGCCCAACATTATTACAGCTGCTACAGTAGCTGTACTTTTCAAAGCAATCTTCTCATATCCTATCGGACCTGTAAACGATATCCTTATGTCTACAGGCATAAGAGATTCGGCTTACAACTTTGTAGAAACTAAGTCTGCTGCAAGACTTATTGTAGCATTCATTCAGTTCTGGACATGGTACGGAAATACTATGATCGTACTTATCTCAGGTGTACTCGGTATCAGCCCTGATATCTATGAGGCTGCTGAGATCGACGGTGCAAACGGTGTCCAGACATTCTTCAAGATAACAATACCGAACCTTAAAACAGTTCTGCTTTATACACTTGTTACATCACTGGTCGGCGGTCTTAATATGTATGATATTCCTAAGGTATTCAAAGACGGCGGCCCTGACAACGCTACACTTACCACCAGCGTTTACATCCAGAAACAGGCATTCAGCGGAAGCTACCTTTACAACAAGGCTTCAGCTGCAAGTATGATCATGTGGGTCATCATCGTCCTCTGTTCAGCCGTTCTGTTCTATATAATGCGTGATAAGGACGAAGTCAAGATGAACAAGGAAATAAAAATGGCCAAAAAGAAAGCTAAGCTTCAGGCGGCGAGAGGAGGAAAAGAATGGCTGTAAGGAAGAAGAACGCCTCCAACAGAGCGTTTATAATTTCTGCTTACGTGTTCTGCGGTCTCCTCACTGTACTGAGTCTGCTTCCCTTCGTTATCATGATCGTCAATGCGACAAGAAGCACATATCAGATCCAGCAGCACGCTATTTCGCTTATCCCGTCACACTTCCTCAAGTCAAACCTGGAGGTTCTCAGTGACAAGGGTTCATTCAATGCATTCAAGGGCTTCAAGAACTCCCTGATCATTTCCGTAGGTGCTACAGCTTGTACCATCTACTTCTCAACAATGACAGCATTTGCACTCGTTGCATATGACTGGAAGCTGAGAAAGCCATTCTTCACAATGATCATGGCTGTGCTTATGATCCCTGCACAGGTAACAAGTATCGGTTTCTATCAGTTCATGTACAAGATCCACATGACTAATAATTTCCTTCCTCTTATTCTCCCTGCAATCGCAGCACCGACTTGCGTATTCTTCATGAGACAGTATATGATACCGTCTCTCCCCATGGAGATACTCCAGTCTGCAAGAATCGACGGCGCAGGAGAATTCAGGATATTCAACCAGATAGCACTCCCAATGATGAAGCCTGCTATGGCTACACAGGCTATCTTCTCATTCGTATCAAGCTGGAACCAGCTGTTCCTTCCTTCGATACTCCTTACTAAGAACGAGAAGTTCACAATGCCTATGATGGTAGCCCTTCTGAACGGCGATATCTACAAGACCGAATACGGTTCTGTATATCTCGGACTGTTCCTGACAGTACTTCCTCTGCTTGTGGTATACTTCCTCTTATCGAAGTACATCATCGCAGGTGTTGCACTGGGCGGCGTAAAGGGATAATCAAGACTTATACTTTTTCCACCTTAAATAAAGCCGTTCCCTGGGTGAACAAACAAGTTCGCTCGGGGAACGGCTTTTTTGCGCTGTTTTTAACAGTAAAACAATTATATGAACATTTATGCATATTGTACAATAGATTGCTTAACAGAACATTAATTAATTCGGCGAAATCGGATTATCATTTAGTGAACCAAAACTTCAAAAAACAAGTTTTTGAGATAAGTTAACTTAAAAACTATGCAATTGTTGCGAAAAATAAATCAAAAGTTGTTGTTAAGTTTATATTATCTTTACAAAAGACGAAAAGTATTGTATATTTAAACTAAAATAATACAAAGAGAATAATTATAAAAAGAAGTGGAAGAATTGATCCCGTTGAGGATCAGCATTGTTTTAGGATGAATATTAAACAATCAGAATAAGGAGGATCACTTATGAGAAAGAGGTTTCTCAGAGCATCTGCCGGCATAGCTATGTCCGCAGCCATGCTCAGCTCAGCTATGCCCATTTCTGCCCCGGCAGTATATGCGGCAGACACAGTCAGGATCATGCCACTGGGCGATTCCATCACCTTTGGTATGGCGGACGAAGGCGGATACAGAAAGTATCTCAGCCACTTCATGAGGGAGAGAGGTTACGATAATCTGGACTTTGTAGGCCCCGAGGGAAGCAGCAGTGCCACCTTTACCTACAACGGACAGCAGGTGACCTACGACGACAACCACGCAGGCTACAGCGGTTATTCCATCACTGACCTGCAAGGCGGATGGTCAGGAAAGCTCAACGGCATCCTTGAGACCATGCAGAGCGGCGACTATATCAAAAAGTATTCGCCCGACATCATCCTTCTCCAGATCGGTACCAACGATATAGCCAACGGCTTCCTGGACGGTTCTGAGGAGAGACTTCACAAGCTTCTCGATTATCTTACGGAGAATATGCCTGCAAACGGCACCATTTTCCTCACAACAATCCCCGATCTCGGCTCAGGCGGATTCTTCGGCGGGGATACCAATGCAAACATTGCGAAATATAACGATATAGTAAAAAAAGTCGCAGACGAGTACAGCAATGTCAGATTTGCCGATATCCACAGCGTTGTGGACGGCTCAAAGGATCTGGCTGACGGCGTTCATCCCAATACTGAGGGATATGAGAAAATGGCGCAGTACTGGGCTGATACTCTCGATAATTTCCTCGGCGGCTCAGCTGCATCACTTACCCCCGTTACCATCACTCAGCCCGTTGTTACTGCTGATGCTTCGGACAGCACAAAGGTGCTGATGAGCTGTGATTTTGAAAGCGGCGCTGACGGCTGGACGGGAAGAGGTTCGGCTTCGGCAGCTGTTGACAAGTCAAAGGCTCACAGCGGTTCGGGATCGCTTTTCGTATCAAAGAGAGCAAACGACTGGAACGGCGCTGTTGTTGATCTTGGATATGATTTCTCCGCAGGCAATACCTACGGATTTGAAGCTTATATATTGCAGAACAGCGCAGCTTCACTTGATTTCAAACTTTCACTGGAGTACAGCAGCGGCGGTACTACCCAGTACGATAAAATAGCACTTTCACCTGTTAAACAAGGCGAGTGGACGAAGGTAGAGAATCCTTCTTACACTATCCCGGCGGGCGCAGAGAATATCAAATTCTACATCGAAGTTCCTGATGATCTCAGCGATTTCTACGTTGATGATATCAGGATCACAGGCTCGGCTTCATCAGCTCCCGGCGGACCATCCACTCCCTCAACACCTTCAACTACAGTCAACACAGAAAAGACCACAGGCAAGATCAAGGGCGATCTGGACGGAGACGGCATGATAACTTCTCTCGATGTTGTCCTCATGAGAAAGAGACTTCTCAGCGGATTCACAGACAGCAAGATGAAAAAGGCTGCCGATATCGACAGAAGCGGTGATACCGAGATCGCAGACCTTGTACAGCTTCAGAGATTCATTCTCGGCAGGATAGCACAGTTTGAAGAAGTAGCTGATCCTGTGAACTACGACGAGCCTGTTGAGTACGAGAAGAGCTACAACTTCCCGGCTGTAAACAAGCTTCCTTCATCCAAGGATATCCCCGATCCGTTTATTTTCATGGACGGCTCAAAGGTAGAGTCCGAGTCAGACTGGTGGAAGCGTCAGGCTGAGATAAGCTGTATGTACGAATACTATATGTACGGCAAGTGGATCGATGGTTCAGACGACGAAACATCCTACAAGATCAACGGAAACAAGATGACCATTACTGTAAAGCGCAAGAGCACCGGCAAGACTGCTTCGTTTGATATGGTCATCAACAGACCTAAGTCAGTACGTCACGAAGGCGGTGCTCCAGTTATCTTAGGTATGCACAAAGGCATTGCCGAAAGTACAGCTACAAGCAACGGCTATGCAGTTATCACTTATGACGCTGACGGAATGTTCTCAGCTCCCGGTACAGCTCAGGATAACAACCAGCACAAGGGTGCATTCTATGACCTTTACCCATACGGAAACAGCTTCGAGACTCAGACAGGCGAGCTGATGGCATGGTCATGGGGCCTCAGCAGAACTCTCGATGCTCTCTATGCAGGCGCTGCAAAGGAACTCAACATCAATCCCGAAAACGCTATATGTACAGGCGTTTCGAGATACGGCAAGGCAACAGCTGTATGCGGCGCTTTTGAGAAGCGATTCAAGATGTGCGCTCCTTCATGTTCAGGTGCAGGTGGTATCGCTCTGTACCGTTACAGATCACAGGGCAAGACCTATGACTTCTCGTCAAAGGGTGCATCATCCAACTACACATACACCGAAAACGAGCCTCTCGGAAGTCTCCAGGCTTCGGGCGAGCAGGCATGGTTCAACGGCAACTTCATGCAGTTCAGGGACGTTAACAATCTTCCTATGGATCAGCATATGCTTGGTTCACTTTGCTGTGACCCTGACAGATACCTTTTCATCATCGGTTCGTGTGTCGGTGAGGACTGGGTAAACGCTCCTTCAATGTGGATGAGCTACTGCGGTATGAGACCTATCTGGGACTACGTAGGACTCAGCGATCATCTCGCTATCAATATCCATAAGGAAGGCCACGCAGTTATCGCAGAGGACGTAGAAAAGATGATCCAGTATTTCGACTACCATGTTTACGGCATAAATCCCAAAATGGACCTCAAGGAGCTCCAGACATCAGTATTTGATCTTCCAAAGAACAAAGATCCATTCCAGGATACATTAAGTTCCAAGTGGATACACTAAACAATATGTGAAACATCCTGCGATGATCCGGGCTGTAACGGTCGGAGCCATACGGCCGTAAATAATACCGCATGGAATGTGTGGTATTATAACAGCTTTTATATAGTCTTTTAATTTATATTAATAAATTATTACGTTCACAATGATTTTAAAGAAATTTTAAGACTATTTTAAGAATCATTCGCTAAAATATGGTATAAGGGGATGTATCGCCCAAAAATATGCAGCAAGTGTTGAATCCGTGTGTACACTTCGCTGTGAGAGCCGGAAGCGATTTTTCCCTTACGTATAAGATTTTCTTGTTTGAAAATTTTGGGAGGATGATCAACTATGAAAAAAAGAAAGACAGCAGTTATGGTATCAGGGCTTATATCAGCCTGCGTACTTGCCTGCGCACCTATCGCAGGTATGTCAGCATCAGCTGACATTGTTTACGGCGATGCAAACGGAAACGGAATAGTCGATATTGCAGACTCGGTTCTCGTAATGCAGTCGCTTTCAAATCCGTCAATGTACGGCACTCAGGGTGCAGACCCAAGCCATCTCACTGCTGAGGGCGCTGACAGGGCAGACGTTTCAGAGAGAGGCAACGGCGTTACCAATAAGGACGCTCTTGCTATCCAGAAGAAACTGCTCAACCTGACAGAGCTCCCCGAATCGTACCTCAACGGTACAGAGCCAGGGACTACAGGCCGGCAGACAACTACTGCCATGCCTGAAACCACATCAGAGACCACAACAGTTACAACAGCTGCACCTCAGCCCGAAATAACTGTTGAGGCAAACATAAAGCTCGGCGGAGGTTCTGTAACTTCCGACAGCGAATACGCAAAGGCTCAGGGGTCAACTCTGACCATCACTCATTCGGGTACATACAACATCAGCGGTAAACTTGACAACGGTCAGATCTGCGTTGATATTCCCGATGAGAATGCCGACCCCGGCACAGTAAAGCTTATCTTCAGCGGAGTTGATATCTCAGGAAAGAACGCTCCTGCAATTCTCGTAAAGAATGCGGATAAGACTTCCATTACTGTTGCTGACGGCACAGAAAACACCATCACAGACGGCGATACAGCTTACTCGGGAGATTTTCTCGACAATGCTGTTATCGAGGCAAAAGACGATCTTACCATCAAGGGCGGCGATGCAGGTACAGGAAAGCTTACCATCACAGCAAACACTCAGCCTGCTGTAGTCTGCAACAACGACCTTAAATTCACAGGCGGCGATATTACTATACAGACACTGAACGCTGCTGACAAGACTGACGCTGTAAAGGGCAAGACCTCAGTTACAGTCAAGGGCGGCAGACTCACTGTTGATGCAGAGGGCGACGGTATCAAATCCTCAAAGGGAAGCCTTGCTATCGAAGGCGGCGAGGTAACCGTCAAGAGCGGCAAGGACGCTGTACAGGCTGAAACAGATCTTACAGTCAGCGGCGGAAAAGTCATTGCCTGCGGAGACAGAGGCCTTACCTGCCCGGGCACTATCGGGATCAGCGGATGCGAGCTTTTCGCAACAGCTACCGATAATCAGTGCGAGACATTAGCAGCTACCGACGCTCCCGCACTTATGCTGAATTTCACCAAGGAATGGGCAAAGAACAATCCTGTTGCCATCGTTGACGGCTCGGGACAGACTGTGTTCGATGTCAATAATCTGAAGAAGTTCAGATACGCAATAGTGGCTTCCGACAGCCTTAACACCGATACTCAGTACAAGGTATTCGCAGGCGGCATCCGTGTAAATCATGCAGGCGGCGATACCTTCAAGGCAGGCTTCGGCGCAGGCAATATGACATACAACGACGTTAACAACACCGACGATGCAGAGGTGCTTTACGGCAAACTCTTCGATCAGTCAATGGTCCACAGCGTTGATGTGAAAATGTCGGAATCAGACTGGCAGACTTTCCTTGCTCACGCTGATGAGGAGGCATACTATCCCTGCGATGTGGTCATCGACGGCGAGGAATTCGACAACGTTGCTATCCGTACAAAGGGCAACAGCTCACGTCAGTTCGTTTCACAGGCAGGCAAGGATAAGTTCAGCTTCCGCATAAAGCTCAACAAATACGACAAGTTACAGAATTATCACGGACTTACCGATATCTGCCTTAACAATATGTACTCAGACCCGTCCTGCATGAGAGATATCCTCTGCTACAATGCCTGCTATGAGGTAGGCAGCTACGCACCTCTTTGCAGCTACACGGATATGAAACTCAACGGACAGCTTTACAGCTTCTACTTCATGGCTGAACAGCCTGCCGAGACTCTTGCCGAAAGACTGGCAGTTACTGATGATTCCGTATTCTACAAGGCAGCTGATAAGATGCTGGCAGGTTCATCATACGACTGTTCATTCAAGCCGTCAATGGCTCTCGAAAACTTCGAGGTCAAGTTCGGTGAAGACGAACAGCTTCAGCATATCGCTGAGGTCAAGGACGCTATAAACAAGGTCTCATCAAGCAATTACAAATTCATCGAGGACATCATAGATGTTCCCAGCTTCCTGCAAGGCTTTGCGGTAAATGCCGTAATGTGCAACTATGACAGCTACAACGGAATGATGCCTCATAACTACTATCTGGAGTATACCAACGGAAAGATGTACTACGTAAGCTGGGACTTCAATCTCTCTCTTGGAAACTTCATGGATAACGGCGCATCTGTAAATTCAGACATCAAGACAGCCACATATCAGACAACAGTTGCTGACAGACCGCTTCTCAAGCTTCTGGAAGTGCCTGAGTACTACGATATGTATGTGGGCTACGTCAAGCAGATAGTCAATATGTACAGCCAGCCCGAACAGACAGTTGACGGCATCGCAACACTCATCCGCAGCCACGTAAAGGCTGACCCGAGATTCTTCTTTACAGGGGATCAGTTTGAGACCAATATCGCCAAGAGCGCTAACGGACTTCAGGTAAACGACGGAGGCGGTTGGAATATGTGGGGCAACCCGGGCGGCGATCAGAATGGCGGCTGGAATATGTGGGGCGGCAATAACGGCGGCTGGAATATGTGGTCAACCGAAATAGGCGCAGATGAAGGCGGCTGGGGCGGCTTCGGCGGCGGAGGCTGGGGAGGCTTCGGCGGTTTCGGAGGCGGCGGCACACTCTTCTCATACGGCGGTGAGAATGTCTCCATCGTTGACTTCATGATAAAGAGAAACGAAGTTATCCGCAGCGCATTAGGCTTCTGATAAATCATACGCAATTCACAATGGTCAGGCGGTGAACAGCGCTCGCCGTCATGACGGATTCAACAATAACAGTATCGGGAGGTCATTTCCTCCCGATACAAAAACGATGCGTCCTTTGGCATCGTAATAATAAGGGAACAAATCAGAATACAAAAGCGGTCTCCATCTGCACAACAGGAGACCGTTTTTGTTATGCCGCTGAGCGAGCGACGCTGTTGTTCACAGGGCAACAGCATTTACTTTTTGGGGCGATTCATAATTCTTGCAAACCATCCGTAAAGCATCGCTACTCTTGCTTTACTACTTTGTCAGGGGGACGCTGTCCCCCTCATTCACCCCCTGC
>Ga0129307_1001113_pt1 | contig 32019 bp, 29 predicted proteins | sample P1105metagenome_FD_94437 | JGI IMG/M metagenome (GOLD analysis project Ga0129307, IMG submission 94437) | Capybara group fecal microbial communities from Wisconsin, USA - P1105 metagenome | ecosystem: Host-associated > Mammals > Digestive system > Large intestine > Fecal | place: USA: Wisconsin...
AGCGATGGGGTTACACCTGGTCTCGTTTCGATCCCAGAAGTTAAGTCTTTTCGCGTTTTGTTTGTGTACTATGGGTTTCGGTCTATGGGAATTTCATTTAGCTGCCAGCCTTTTTTTATCCAACATTATTTAGTTTTATATTTTACGAACTTTTTATTTCTTTTTTTTATCTTTTTTTATTATCTTTTTTTATTATCTTTTTTTATTATCTTTTTTTATTATCTTTTTTTATTATCTTTTTTTATTATCTTTTTTTAGATTGATCTATTATTTTCAATTTTTTAACTATTTCTTTTGAATTTTTTCTTATATGGGCCTTGTTTTTTATTTGTAATTCTTCCAAATATCAAAAACTTTATATACTATGTATAACAATTGTTATATAATGAATATTTTTCTTAAAATTTATTTTTAATATTTCACTATTTTTAATATTTCATCATTAAGAATAGAACACTTGTAAATATGGAATATAACAATTGTTATTTTTTTAATGATTATATTAAAAATATTTTTCTAAAAAGAATATTTTTAAGAATTTTATTAAATTTCTAATTTATTAAAATCTACTAGTATTCATTATATTTACTAATTAACTTATATTACAGGTGATAAAATGGCTAACAAAAATTATGGATTAAGTACTTTAGGATTACATGCAGGACAAGAAGAACCAGACCCAGCAACTGGAGCAAGAGCTGTTCCGATTTATCAAACTTCATCTTATGTATTTAAGGATACGGATCAGGCGGCAAATAGGTTTGCTCTACAGGAATTTGGTCAAATTTACAGTAGATTAACTAACCCTACTAGTGATGCATTTGAAGCAAGAATTGCTGCTATCGAAGGTGGAAATTCTGCAATATCTGCTGCAAGTGGTTTAGCTGCCATTACTTATGCTTTATTAAACATTACCCAACCAGGTGATGAAATTGTTTCTGCAGATAATTTATATGGTGGAACATATCAATTGTTTGATTACACTTTCAAAGATTTGGCACGTAATGTTATCTTTGTAGATTCTCAAGATCTTGATGCTTTTGAAGCTGCAATAACTGATAAGACAAAAGCAATTTATGTTGAATCCATTGGAAATCCAAAATTGGATGTTCCTGAATTTGAAAAACTAGCTGAAATTGCTCATTCTCATGATATTCCTTTAGTGGTAGACAACACTTCTGCTGTTGGATTAGTAAGGCCTTTAGATCATGGGGCTGATGTAATTGCAGCTTCTGCAACCAAGTTTGTTGGAGGTCATGGTACTGCTATAGGAGGATATATTGTAGATAGTGGTAAATTCAATTGGGGTAATGGTAAATTCCCTACCCTTTCTGAACCAGATCCAAGTTATCATGGTCTTAACTATTGGGAAGTATTCGGCGATTTCCCAGGACTTGGAAACATTGCTTACACACTTCGTATAAGAGCAAGATTATTAAGAGACTTAGGTGCAACACTTGCTCCTGTTCACAGTTTCATATTCTTGCAAGGTTTAGAAACCTTATCTATCAGAATGGCTAAACATTCTGAAAATGCATTAAAAGTAGCTAAACATTTAGAACAACATCCTGCAGTAAGTTGGGTAAGTTATCCTGGACTTGAAAGTCATCCAACACATGAAACTGCTAATAAATACTTAGGTGACCAATATGGTGCTTTATTAACCTTTGGTGTTAAAGGTGGGCTTGAAGCAGGAAAAGAGTTCATTGATAATGTTGAATTGTTATCTTTACTTGCTAATATTGGTGATGCAAAAAGTTTGGTTATCCATCCAGCTTCCACTACACACCAACAATTGACTCCAGAAGAGCAGGAAAGTACTGGTGTAACTCCTGACTTGATTAGAGTATCTGTAGGTCTTGAGGATGTGGAAGACATCATTGCTGATATTGATCAAGCTTTAGAAAAAGTTGCTGCTAAATTTGGAGAATAATTAAATTCTCCAATTATTTTTAATATTTTTATACCCTCAATTTTTTATTTTTTTTAAATTTTTTATTTTTTTCAATTATTTTTCGATTATATTTTTCACTTAAATTTTTAAATTTTTATAATGCTCTTTTTTAAAAAAATTAGTTAAACCTAAACTTTATATACTAAAACTTACTAATAATAAATTAGGAAATATAACTATAGTTATATTTTTTAAAAAATTATAATAACGTAGTTATTTTATCTTTAAAATAATTAATATAATTACTAAAAAAATAATTTTTATTTAGATAAAAATAGGGAGATCTAACAATGATATATATGGACAATTCTGCTACTTCTCCAGTAAAAGAAGAAGTATTTAATGCAATGGTACCTTATTTGAAAGAAGAATTCGGTAATCCTTCTACTTTTTATAAATTAGGTAGAAATGCTAAAAAAGCGGTTGAAGAAGCTCGTGAAAATGTAGCTAAATTAATTAATGCTGATACAAGGGAAATCATATTTACAAGTGGAGGAACTGAATCTGACAATATGGCTATAAAAGGAGTGGCCTTAAAATTTGAAGATAAAGGTAAACATATTATTACAACAGAAATTGAGCATCCTGCAGTATTAAGAACTTGTGAATTCCTTGAATCAAGAGGTTATGAAGTTACTTATTTGCCGGTAAATGAAAATGGAATCATAAGTATAGAAGATTTAAAAAATGCAATTAGGGAAGATACCATTTTAATTTCTGTAATGCATGCAAATAATGAAATAGGAACTATACAACCAATTGAAGAAGTAGGTAAGATTGCAAAGGAAAATGGCATTATATTCCATTGTGATGCAGTGCAATCTGTAGGTAAGATTCCAGTGGATGTTAAAGAAGCAAACATTGATTTATTGTCCATCTCTTCACATAAGATTTATGGTCCAAAAGGTGTTGGTGCTATATTCATTAGAAAAGGAGTTAGATTGGAATTATTGATTCATGGTGGAGGTCAAGAGAACGGTCTTAGATCTGGTACAGAAAATGTTCCAGGTATTGTAGGTTTTGGTAAAGCAGCAGAGCTTGCTTATGAACACTTAGATGAAAACATTGCAAAACTTACAGAACTAAGAGATTCTCTCATTGAAAAGATTAGCGATAGAATTCCAGAAGCTTACTTGAATGGTGATAGGGAAAATAGGCTTCCGAATAATGTAAACTTCAGATTTGCTGCAATCGAAGGTGAAGGTTTGATCTTAAGATTGGATGCAAAAGGAATCAATGGTGCAACAGGTTCTGCATGTTCATCAAAAAGTCTAAAGGCATCTTATGTATTAAGCGCTTTAGGTTTGGAAGATGCTGAAATCCACGGTTCATTAAGATTAAGTTTAGGTACTGAAAATAGCTTAGAAGATGTTGATGTTGTTGTAGATGCATTGGATGAAGTTGTTGCAGGTTTAAGAAGAATGTCTCCTTTATGGGATAATGAAAATAATGAATCCTTGGAATTAGATGAGTCTAAGTTTACAGATCCAGACCATTAAATAAAATTTAAAATTATAATTATTTAAAGAATTAATGTAAAGATTAATGTAAAGATTAATGTAAAGATTAATGTAAAGAAATAAGGTGATAATATATGTACAGTGAAAAAGTTATGGATCATTTTGCAAATCCAAGAAATTCTGGTATTATTGAAAATGCAAGTGGTGAAGGAACTGTTGGAAACCCTACTTGTGGGGATTTAATGACTATTTACATTGATGTAGATGACAATGAAGTGATTCAGGATATTAAATTTGAAACCTTTGGTTGCGGTGCTGCAATTGCTACAAGCAGTATGATCACTGAAATAGCTAAGGGAATGACAGTTGATGAAGCTTTAGAAATTACTAGAAATGATGTGGCTGATGCATTGGATGGTCTTCCACCAATCAAGATGCATTGTTCCAACTTAGCAGCAGATGCATTAACTGAAGCAATCAAGGATTATAAATCTAAAAAATCAGAATAAAATTTTTATTATTAATTTTTAATTTTTAAATTTTTTATTCTATTATTTTTTATTCTATATTTTTTTATTTTTTATTTTAATTTTTTTTACAACTATTTTTTATAATTGCTTTTGTAAAATTTTTTAAAACTATTTTTATTATTTCATATAATTTTTCAAATTTAATTTTTTAAGATTTTTGTTTTATCTCTTTAAAACTTTTTTTAAATTTTTTCTTAAAATTTTTTTTATATTTTTTCATAAAAATTTACATTTCCGCACAATTTTGATAAAAAATTTTTCCAATTTTTTCCAATTTCATTTTTGTGCAAAAATTATATAGTAACATTTCATTAAATGATACTTTATTCAAAATGAATTAATTTAATTAATCATAAAATCAATTTAATTAAATCATATGTTCTGACTATAAAAATGAATTTAGTATATCTACATCTAACAGTTTAAAAAGAGTAATTTAATAAATTTTAATTTTGAGTTATCAGAAAAAATAGAAATTTTAGAAAAAAGTTAAAAATTTGAAGAATTATAAAATTAAAAATTAAAAATTAAAAAAGTTAAAAAATAGAAAAAATAATCAATGAAAAATTTTCAAAAAATTATTTTTCAATTGAAATTATTTTTTTATTCATTAGTCATATTTTGGATTTCACTTAGAAGTTGATTCAATACTTCCTTGCCAAGACCCTCAATATATTTTATGGATCCTGCACATTCGTGACCTCCACCATCAATACCTGCTTGAGGTATCTTATCTGCAAGACTAATTACTATATTGTTTACATTAAATCCAAAGATCTTATGAACTGAATCGGTTGCCCTTAAAACTCCAAAGTCAGGACCATGTCCAAGGGTAATGATTGGCTTATCTTCACCAATCTCTTTTACAATCTTATCATGGACAAATCCACAGGTTTTTCCAGGAGCAGGGAATGTAAACTTATGAGCATATTTCTCAACATCCAAAACATTGAAGTAGATTCCATTTTCAAGTTGGACTCTTTTTATATTAGGTAAAGCTGCTTTCATTTGGGTATCTACACGTTTTAGGTATTCTTTATACAATGCTTCAACCATCTTAGGATGCTTGTCAAGATTGTCTACACCTAAAATGGTATCGATAATTCCTCTACCATTCATGAATCTAAGGAAGTAAGCTTCAAAATCAATACATTCAGCAATCTTCTTCAATTGCTCTCTGTCATATCCTTTTTCAGATGCAAGCTTTACATATTGTTCCACTTCATCCGCTTCTGCACGGTCTCCTAAAACCGCAACAGCAGGCAAGTGTTTCACTAAGTCTTCAATATCTGGATTAATAATGTGTGCAACTTCCGTAGCTAATGCTCCAGCAGTTATTTGAGAATCCCCTCCAACAAGATAAGGATTTACATGAGTGTCAACATATTCATCCACTGCAACAGTACCTGCAATGATGTCTTCATTGTTGCACTCTACGCTTCCATCAATTGTTTCTCCACTTTTCAATGTTTTTGTAATCAATTCTCCAGGGAAGTGATGGTCAATGACTACAATTTCAATATCATAGATTTTTGCTTGCATCAATGCTACAATGTCTTCCTCTGTGGAACCGTTATCCAATAGTACAATCAATGGCAATTTTTGCCCATGTCTTTCAAAGTCTTCCAATGCAAAGGACAAATCCTTTACAACATCTTCCAATTCGTAAAATGGAGCTTTACTAGGAGAGCGTTTGAAGTAGTGGTATTCAGCATCATTATCTGGATTGAATTCTTTTAGTAAAGGAATAACTGCTTTTTCCATTGCAACTCCTGCACAGATACCATCTGCATCTGCATGGTGTCTGACAAGAATTGATCTTCCATCTAAAATAGCTCTTCTAATGACTTTTGCAGCTTCTCTCATTTTAGGCTTTAACCTATCTAAAACTGGGCTTTGGATTAAGAAATCAACATCATCAGGTTCTGCCTTTTTATCTAAAGCTATATCAATGAATTCCTTCATCTTGTTTGCTTCTTCATTGCCAAGCTTTTCAATGCTGCTTGACTCAATTTGAATTTCACCATTATGCTTATTGACCTCTCCAATTACCTCTACAATGTCTCCTATTTCAATTTCAGGATACATTCTAACTCCAGGCTCATTAAATGCTGCAGCCCAAGTAATTGCAGTTTCATCAGTGATTGTAAAAATTGTTGGTCCTGAAGTCTGTTGGATTTGTATAACCTCACCATGGACTTTAACGACATTACCCATTGAAGAGTCATCAAGTGTTTCGATTTTGGTTCTTTTGATGTTTTTCTTGACTTTTTCAATCACATATTCTCCTTTGAAAACACTTGCAGGAGCCATGTCAACTTCACGTTTTCTCTCTTTGATTTGTGTGATTCTTACAAATACATAATCTCCCACTTTATTTGAGGAATTACGTGTTTTCATGAGCCCCCAAACCTGATTGTTCAAGCTTACAAAAAGACCGTATCTTTCAACTCTTGTGACTTTACCTCTATAGATGGAATTAAGCTCCAAATCGCTCATTTCACATAATCCATCTAATTCATAAACAATTTCCTTTCCAGAGATGTCAGATTCTACAACGAGTTTTTCAGGATTTTTCTCTCTTTCAGCTTGTTTTTTCATTTTCTCTTCTTCTTGCTTTTCTGCACATTCATCACAGTAATTCTTATCAGAGTCAATACGTTTTCCACAATCATTGCAAACAGTAATTTCACCTGTTCCATTACAGTAGGAACAGTCTTCCAAGACATCCACCATTCCTTTTCCATCACATGCTTCACATGGAACATCTTGATCTGCATCTAAATCAAATTTAGCTCTAGCATTACTGTTCACGCCTTTAAAGTGATTTTTCATTTCAAATGTATCTACATAACCTGTCCCATCACAATTTTCACATATTTTTGTATCTACAACTATGGACCCGGTTCCATTACATTTAGGGCATGGTTTTTTCATTTTTCCCCCTCACATATCTTTCTAATAAATTCAATAAATAAAAATTGCATTGAATAATCATTGTTTTTAGATTATTCCTGCTTTTTTGAATAATTCTGAGTTTTCTTCCACTAATTGATTTCTTTCACCTTGAAGTATCACTGCTTTTTTCATTTGATTATTCGCTGACTTAGCATATGAATTTCCAGAGTAAGGATCATTATTTGCATAGTATTGAATAGCTAAATAAAGCTCATCACTTGCCTGTTTCTTTAATGACACTTCTTCCTTTATCAAATCAATATACTCTTTATATACACTTTCATTTAAGTCATCTTGATACTCTTCAATTTCTGAAAGTTTTGTTTCTGCGTCATTAAATTTTTCCTTTGCAATTTGAATGTTATTGTTTCCACTTGCATAGTCACGGCTATTAATGGAGCTTATTGCAGCGTTATAATCGTTATCTCCTTCAGTGATATCAGTATTCAAATCTTTCATTCTATTGTTTATGTTATCAATAGGGCCATTAATACAACCACTTATACTAACAACTGCTATCAATATCAAAACAATTAATATAATATTTTTTCTCATGCTATCAAATTTAATTTTTTTAATTTTATATAATTTAAATAATTTTTTTAATTAGTTAATAATTTGATAAATTTAATTTAAAATTTAACTTATATAATATTAATATTATGGATTTCATATTTAATAAAATTTAGTAATTTTATGAAAAATAGTAATTTTATGAAAAATAGTAATTGTGTAAGGATAGTAATTGTGTAAGGATAGTAATTGTAGTAAGTATAATGAGAATAGTAAAAATAGTAAATTAGTAAAAATAGGAAAAGTAGTAAAAATAGGAAAAGTAGTAAAAATAGGAAAAGTAGTAAAAATAGGAAAAGTAGTAAAAATAATGTAAATTAAAATGTTTTAAGAAAAATAAAAAATAGAAAAGTATTATTTAAAATAAATAATACTTATGAATGCCATAAACCATGGATGTTACAATATTCAATAGCTTTTACATCTTCAACTTCTGCATTTACATCGAATACTGCTTTAGGTTCATCACCAGGTTTTAAGTTTGCACGGTAAACTTGATCCCCAACGATTAATTCAACAAAATTAATGTAGTGTTCTTCTAACATTGGGTGAGGTTCTTCTCCCATAGTTACGACAATTTTGCCATCTTCTTTGGTAATTACAGGAATGTGTTTTACTCCACCTTCTGGTAATTGTCTAGGTTCTAAAAGTTCCATTGCTTCTCCACAACAAACTAATTCTCCAGTGCCTTCAACAATAGCTTCCACCATGTTTCCACAGTGGTTACATCTGTAAATCTCATTAATTTTAGCCATATGATTGCCTCCAAATAATAATTAATTTTAATTTGTTCCTTTCAATATATAAAGTTTTATATAATTAAAACATTTAAGATTTGCATGTCAAAATTGCACAGATTTTTTATTATTTTCCTTTATTTTAGTTTAATTTTTAAAATGTTTTATAAAAACTTTTTATATTTGTAAAAATATAAATATAAAGTAAGATATTAAATTTCAAAAAAGTTGTAACGGAAGGTTGAATTAATCCTTCATTTTAATGTTCTAATAAGTTTTTTAATGCTTTTTTGAGATTTGAAATTTTTAATAAATTTAAGAAATTTAAAATTTAAAATTAATAGGCATAAATTGAAATTATGGATAGTAAAGTTAAAATTTAAATATGCCTAATGTTTAAGCGATGTGAGAGTATGAGTTTAATTATTGCTTATGTTGGAAAGAAAGGATGTGTAATGGCAGGAGATAAGAGAAGAATTGCCTATTTTGGTTCTAAAGAGGAACGTGAACTTTTAGAACAGGAAATTTACACTGGTGAAATCACTACTGATGAAGAATTATATGCAAGAGCTGAAGAGCTTGAAATAAGTTTAAAAATAACTGATGATGCAACTAAAGTAAAAAGCTTAGAAAATGTAGCAGTCGGTGAGGTTAGTTCAAGAGGAACTATGGAAACCAAAAGAAAAAGAATCTACGGTACAACCAATGGTTTCCAGATCATTGAACTTACAGGTTCTGAAATTGTAAACAGAAAAAGAGGAGACTCTTCCATAATTGTATTCGGAAATAAGATTACAAAATCCTTAGCTAATGAAATGCTTAAGAAAAGATGGAAACCAAGCTTTAGCTTAAAGTATATGGGAGATATATTCGGTCAAATCTTGGAGGATATTTCTAAAAAGACACCTTCTGTAGGTACTAAATATGATGTAGTCATTCAACAAAATGATTTGTATAAGGATAAGGTACAACCTTATTTAGATGAAGTCATCGAAATGGATATAAATCTTTTAGCTAAGTTTAGAGCTAAACTTAGAGAAGACTTATTGCAACAAAATGAAACAATTAAATTGGCTTCTACAATTATTGATGAAGGTCCTGTAGGAATTGTTGATTCAATTGATGATAAGATGATTCAAGTGAAATTAAATCCAGATGTTAGAGCATTTGACATCAATTGGAAACTTCTTGCAAAACCTGGTGAAAATGTAATCATGTTTGTTGAAGGTGACGATGAGGCATTATTAAAGGACCAAGTTGTTATTGAAAATGAAGTTTTATGCATTAAACGTAATAAGGCTAATTTAAAATGTGATATCATTTTATGTCATCTTGAATAAATAGTGTTTATTATTGATTTTGCGTTTATTTTATAAAAGGTGACAATAATGAAAATTATATTTTTAGGCTCTGGAGGTGGTAGGTTTGCCACCATCAGTCAGAAAAGAATGACTGGGGGCTTCAGAATTGATGATTTTGGAGGAAAGAATTACCAAGTGGATCCAGGTCCTGGAGCATTGGTCAGATCTTATCAGTTTGGTGTAAATCCCACTAAAATTGATGGGGTCTTCATATCCCATTCTCATACAGACCATTATAATGATGCTGAAATATTGATTGAAGCAATGACAAGAGGTATGACAAAAAATAATGGTATCATAATGGGAAGCCAATCTGTTTTTGAGAAAGTCCAACGTTGGGGCCCTGCTATTTCAAGTTATCATAAAAGCAATTCTAAAAATTTGATCTTGACTCCTAATAAGATAGCACGTTTTCCTTCATTTACCATTAAAGGTACTGAAACAAAACATGGTGACCCTACAGGCATAGGTTTCCAAATAGAGAATAATGGCTTTAAGATTTCATACACTGCTGATACCGAATATTTTGATGAATTGCCAAAATATCATAAAAATGCAGACATTTTAATCGGAAGTGTCTTAAGGCCTGGACCAAGGTCAATTAGGGGACATATGTGCACTGATAATTTCATAGACATTGTTGAGCAGGTCAAGCCAAGCTTAGCGATAATGACCCACTTCGGTTTCAAGATGATTGCTGCGAACCCAGTTGAAGAGGCAATAAGAGTCTCTAAAAAGACAGGAGTCAGAACATTAGCTGCTTTTGATGGTATGAAAGTGGATATCAATGAGAAATATCCTGAACGTTCTAAGATGATTCGTCTTAAGGATAGGTTTGCAAATCGCATAAAACAAGAGGATGTCTATTCCCTTAATTTCGAATCAAAACCAAATAAAAAAAGGAATAATAAGAAAAATAATTATGACAATTAAATTATTTTCTTATTTTTTTTAATTTTTAATTTTTTATATCTATTTTTGCAATATTTTTTTTTAAAATTTTTTAACAATTTATGCTATTTTTTCATTTCATGTAATTTCAAGATTATTTCATGAAATGCGTATATTGATTTAAATAGACTTATTTAAGTTTGTAGGATGTATAAATCCTCCACGAATCATGTGGTCTGCTAAAATGATAGCTGTAGCTGATCCGGCAACTGCAGTGACTCTTGGACATATGCAGGGATCATGTCTGCCACTGATTTCAATTGTTGTGTTTTCTTGTCTTTCCAAGTCAATTGTATCCTGGATTTTAGAGATTGAAGGTGTTGGCTTAACAGCAATTCTTGAAACGATTGGCATTCCATTGCTCATTCCACCAAGGATTCCTCCAGAATTATTGGTTTTAGTTTTTATGGTTTTATTTCCATCATCAGTCTTATCATAGCAGAATTCATCGTTGATTTCTGATGCTGTTGATTTTGCACTTTCAAAGCCTAATCCTATTTCAACTCCTTTAACTGCATTAATGCTCATTAAAATTTGTGCTAAATCACCATCAAGCTTTCCAAACACTGGTGCTCCAAGTCCTGCAGGAACTCCAGTTGCAATTGTTTCAACTATTCCTCCAACTGAATCTCCTTCCTGCTTTTTGGAAAGAATCAATTCTTCCATGAGTTTTGCAGCATCCTCATCACCACATTTGACGTTGTTTTTTTCGATTGTGTCTTTTAGGTTTTCATAATCTATATTTTCTGCTTTGATATCTCCTATTTGGACAACGTGGGATGTTATTTCAATGCCTTGGGTCTTTAACAGTTTCTTTGCAATAGCTCCTCCAATAACATGTCCTATGGTGATTCTGCCGCTTCCACGACCTCCTCCATTATAGTCGTAGATTCCATATTTTTCCATCCAGCAGAAATCTCCATGTCCTGGCCTTGGAGTATTTTTGATGTTTGAATAATCCTTGGATTTTTGATTGGTGTTATAAACGATTCCAGTGATTGGGGTTCCATCGGTTTTTCCTTCAAATATTCCAGATACAATTTCTATTCTGTCCCCTTCCTGTCTGGATGTTGTAAGTGCACTTGTTCCAGGTCTTCTTTTATTCAATTCAATTTGGATATCCTCTTCGCTAAGTTCCAAATTAGCAGGACATCCATCTACAACTGCTCCAAGTGCTTTCCCATGACTGGAACCGAAACTTGTAATTGAAAAGATTTTTCCAATAGTGTTTGTCATATAATTCCTCAAAGTATTCTATTAAATTATTATAAGTTTGTTCACTTTTCTCAATTTTAATTTTCTAATATTAAATATTTTTATTTCCCTTAATATAGTTTAAGTTTTTATATGAATTTACATTAAAATTTATATTAGTAATTTGATAAACTATTATATGAATAAATTTTATAAAAAGTTAAAATTATTCTATTTAATCTAAATTAATTTAAAGTAAAAATTTTTTATTATATAATCATTAAGAAGTGAAATCATGAATTTTCCAATAACAAGAATGAGAAGATATAGGAAAAACTCTAAAATTAGAGACATTGTACGTGAAACCAAATTGAATAAAGAGGATTTGATTTATCCAATATTCGTTAAAGAAGACCTTAAAGATGGTGAAAAGGAAGCTATTTCCACTATGCCTGGCGAATACAGATATTCTTTAAATGACTGTGTGGATTATGCAAAGGAATTGGAAGCTAAAGGCTTGAAATCAATTATTGTTTTCGGTCTTCCAAGCCCTGAAAAAAAGGATGCAATCGGATCTCCTGCTTTTGCTTCAACTGGGATTGTTCAAAGAACTGTCCGCAAGCTTAAAGAGGAAACCGATTTAGTCATTATTACAGATGTTTGCTTATGCCAATACACTTCTCATGGCCATTGCGGTTTGATTGAAAAGAATGATGACACTGACTTTGGCTTTGAAATATTAAATGACGAATCCTTGGAATATCTTGCAAAAGTTGCATTATCCCATGCAGAAGCTGGTGCAGATATTGTAGCGCCTTCTGACATGATGGATGGAAGAATTCAAGCCTTAAGGGAAATTCTTGATGAAAATGGTTATTACAACACAATGATTATGTCCTATTCAGTTAAATTCGCTTCATCATTCTATTATCCATTTAGAGAAGCAGCATGTTCTGCTCCTTCCGCTGGAAACAGAAAATCCTATCAAATGGATCCTGCAAATGCTCTTGAAGCAATAAGGGAGGCTGAACTTGATGTAATTGAAGGCGCTGACTTTTTAATGGTTAAACCTGCACTACCTTATTTGGATATAATTAAGACAATTAAGGATGAATTCCCAATGCCTTTAGTGACATATAATGTAAGCGGTGAATATTCCATGATTATGGCAGCTATTGAAAATGGTTATTTGTCTGAAGAGGCTATAATGGAATCATTATTATCCATAAAAAGGGCTGGGGCTGATTTGATAATCACTAATTTTGCTCCTTATGCTTTAGACCACTTATGATTATGGGGGAATGTTTGTGGAAGCAAAAGAAATTGCTAAATTGGCTCAAATTGCATCTGTTCTTGAAGTGAGCGGTTGGCCAAAACCTGGAAATGTTCACAGAACTCGAAATTATGATGACATGGTATTTCAAGACTTTGCGATAAGTGCTGTAGTTATTGGAGATACTATGGAAGCTGTTGCAAGCCAAGCTAAGGAAATCGATGATTTGTCCAAAGCGGAATTAGGAAGATACATCTTCCAAGCTGTTGATGAAACCAATAGATGGATTGAAACCAACACTAATTTAGGCATTTTGATGATGTGCATTCCAATTGCAGCTGCAGCTTCAATAAGTGATAGTTTTGATGAAATTCAAGAGAATGTAGGCCATTTAATGGATGCTACAACTGTTGAGGATGCAGTAAACCTTTATGATGCAATCAATGTTGCAGATGCTGGTGGAATGGGAGATCAGGATGAATTTGATGTGATGAGCGAAAAGGCAAAGGATGAATTGCGTGCAAACAATCAGACAATGTATGATGTTCTAGAGATTTCAGCAGGTTGGGACAGATTAGCAAATGAACTCACCAATAAAATGCCTGTTTGTTTTGAAATTGGATACCCTTGCTTTTCAAGCTTTTGGAAAACCTCTGATGATGTTGATGTAATCAATAATGCTACAGTTTTAACATTCATGACAATTCTATCTCAAATTCCAGACACTTTAATTTCAAGAAAATACGGTAATGAAGTGGCGGAATCCGTATCCCAAAAGGCAAGTGAGATTTTGGAATTTAAGGATGACGATTCATTTTTAGAAAAATTATTGGAATTTGATGATTATCTCTATGATAATAAGTTGAATCCTGGAACAACTGCTGATTTAACTGCAGCATCTATATTCTTATCATATCTTGCCGATAATTTCTAATCATTATTCTTTTTTATTTTTCTTATTTTCTTTTTTTCTTATTTTTTATTCTTTTATGCTTATTTCATCTAATTTTTTATCAAATTATTTTAATTTTTTATTTAATCAATTTTCTATTTTTGAATATATTTATTAATTAGATTAGAGATATATTATAATATTATGAAATGATAGATATTTTGTATAATTTTTAAATTAAATAATCTACAAAATATTATCTATCAATTATTCTTATCAATTAATTATAAAAAACATCTGGTGTTTAGATGAGTGAAGATATTAATAAAATTATTAATGAATTACATATTTATGAAAAAAAGCTATTAAAAGAGTTAGAGATTAATGAGAATGCAACTCCTGACGAAATAGCTGAAAAAACTGGTTTGAATATTAAATCAGTTATGAGTGCTGCAGGATCATTAGCTTCTAAAGGAATCATCATTGTAAACAAAGAGACAAGAGAGAAATTTAGCTTGACTGAGAATGGTAAAAAATATGCTGAAATAGGCCTTCCTGAAAGAAGAATCCTAAAGGTATTGCAGGATAAAAAGCAATTGGCCATGAAGGATTTGGCTAGTTTAGAAGGGCTTGATAAAAAAGAAGTCAATATCTCAATTGGTTGGTTGGTTCGTAAAAGCTGGGCAAAAATGGATAAGGGAGTATTATCCATTACAGATGTAGGTGAATCCAGCAAGGAAAAATTAGGTGATGATGAATCATTATTAAGAACCCTTATTGAAAAGGCACAAGTGTCTAAGGAACAATTGGATGAAGATATGGCTAAAGGTTTATCTGCACTTAAAGAGAGGAAAAACCTTATTGCTGAGCAAAAGACAACTCTTCATAGCTTTGAATTAACAGATTTAGGCCGTGAGATTTTAGAGCTTGGCTTTACCCTTGAAGAGGAAGCTACCCAATTGACTCACCAACAGCTTAAGGAAGGATCTTGGAAAGACTTGAAATACAGGCCTTATGATATCAATGCAGAGTACCCTATATTCTTCCCAGGTAAAGAGCATCCTTTAAGAAGAATCATTCAGGAAATTAGAGAAATCTTCTTGAATATGGGATTCACTGAAGATAAAGGGGATTATTTGGAATCCGCTTTCTGGAATTTCGATTCTCTTTTCCAACCTCAAGATCATGCTGCAAGAGAAATGCAGGATACCTTTTATGTAAAAAATCCATTGACTTGCGATTTGCCAGATGATGAGCTTGTTCAAAAAGTGGCTAAAACTCACGAAGATGGTGGAAATACAGGTTCAGAAGGTTGGAACTATGATTGGGATGAGGATATTGCTCGTCAATCTGTTTTAAGAACCCACACAACTGGAATTTCCACTCAAAGATTGGCAAAAGGTGAACTTCCTATTAAGATGTTTTCAGTAGGAAGAGTATTCAGAAGAGAAACCTTTGACTACAAGCATTTGCCGGAGTTCCATCAAGTTGAAGGACTTGTTGCCGCTCCTGGAATCAACTATCAAAACCTTTTAGGTACTTTAAAGGAATTCTATAAGAAATTAGGATTTGAAGTGAGATTCAGACCAGCTTATTTCCCTTACACCTATCTTTCAACTGAGTGTGAAATTTACTTGGAAGAAAAGGAAAGTTGGATTGAGCTTGGTGGTTGTGGAATGTTCAGACCAGAAGTTCTAGAGCCTTTAGGAATCGACACACCAGCATTAGCATTCGGTTTAGGTATTGAACGTCTTGCTATGATTAGATATGATTTATCTGATATCAGAATGCTTTATAAGAGTGATATTAGCTGGTTAAGAGAGGTTCCTTTAGAAGAAGGAGTAAAGTTTGATTAATTTCAATCTTTATCTTTTTATTTTTATTCTTTTTTTATTTTTTTACTTAATTTTTTATTATTAATTATTCAATTATTAATTTTCAATTTTTCAATTTTTAAATTATTGTTTAAATGTGATTTTTATGACTGATATAAGACTTATTTCATGGAATGTAAATGGTATTAGAGCTATTCATAAAAAAGGTTTCTTAGATTGGTTTAATGCGGAAAAAGCAGATATTGTATGCCTTCAGGAAACCAAGGCTCAAATAGACCAATTGCCTAAAAAATTAGTGAATATTCCAGACTATACAAGTTATTTCAATTCTGCAGAAAGGAAGGGATACAGTGGTGTAGCAACTTATACCGCTATTGAACCTAAAGAGGTTTATTCTGGTATGGGAATTGAAAAGTTTGATGTTGAAGGAAGACTTCAAAGATTGGATTTTGATGGTTTCACTCTTTTAAACATTTACTATCCTAATGGAGGAAATGGTGAGGAAAGATTGAGATATAAACTTGATTTCTATGATGCATTCCTAGATTATGCTAATGATTTAAGGGATAAAGGTCATAATTTAGTGATTTGTGGTGATTTAAACACTGCACATAAGGAAATAGATCTTGCTAGACCTAAAGAAAATGAAAATACTTCCGGTTTTATGCCTATTGAAAGGGAATGGGTTACTAAGTTCCTGGATAATGGTTATATTGATACATTTAGGATGTTGCATGAAGACGAAAGAGATAAATATACTTGGTGGAGTTATAGAACCCGTGCTAGAACAAGGAATGTGGGATGGCGTTTAGATTACTTCTTTGTAAATGAAGAGTTTAAAGACAATGTCAAGGCATCTTATATCAAATCTGATATTGAGGGTTCTGATCATTGTCCTATAGCTTTAGAAATAGAAATATAATTCTATTTTTTTATTATTTATTTACTATTTTTATTTACTATTTTTATTTGCTATTTTTTTAATTTTTAATTATTTTTTAATTATTTTTTTTAATTTAATGAATCTTAATTTTGAGATTTCATTAAATCTAAAATTTCTTTTCCATAGTCTGTTAATTCATATAGTCTGCCCCTTTTGGTTTCAGGGTTTAATAAACGAACTAAATTCTTTTCTCGTAATTGGCTTAAGATACGACTTACGTTGTTACTATGGATATCCGTCTTTTTGCTTATATCTGTAGGCTTTAAGGTTTCCCCATCCAATGCCTTGAATATTTTCTCTCGATTTTTGGATAACTTGATGAATTCTATAATAATCTTTTCAGAGTCTTTCATAGCAATCCCTTCAACTGTTTTTATTATATTAAACTGTTTTTATTATATTGAACTTTATTATATTTATTTTTTTGTTAAGAGTTCGATTGGGTTTAATATATATTACTATTCTTAATATTAAGTTAGATATCAAATATTAAATGTTTAAGTTCATAATATCTATTTAATAGATATTTAATAGATATTTGATAGATATTTGATAGGTATTTAATAGATATTTAATAGGTATTTAATAGATATTTAATAGATATTTAATAGATATTAGATAGATAAGTCTAAAAAAGAATTTTCAAATTCAATCAAATGCAATATTAAAAACATTTATTAAAAAGATAAAAAAGATATACTTGTATAGAATAATGATTTTTTAGGTGTAAAAATGATTGAATCCCCTGAGCAAATAGCTATTGAAAATGAGATAAAGGTGCAAAAGGATAAGTTTTTATCCTATTTTAATGGCTCTTTACCTGATACAATGGAATTGGAATTTGAAGGATTCTATAGAAGAGGTTTCTTTGTAAGCAAAAAGAGATATGCTGTCATAGAAGATGGGAAAATCATTGCAAAAGGATTGGAACTTGTTAGAAGAGATTGGGCTCCAATTGCAAAGAAAACTCAGGAAGATATCTTAATGGCTATTTTGGAAGAGGGTAATGTTAAAAAGGCTGAAAAGATCATTAGTAAAGTCCTTAAGCAAATCAAATCAGGTGATTTGGACATGAAAGAACTGGTTATTCATACTCAAATCACTAAAAATCTTGATGATTACAAGCAGGTTGGACCTCATGTAATCGCTGCTCGAGAGATAGAATCTCACGGAATCAAGGTGGGAAAAGGAACCATTGTTCAGTATATTATAGCTAAGGGAAAAGGTTCAATAAGCCAAAGGGCGGTTCCTTATGAGTATAGTGAAGGAATAGAATATGATAAGGAATACTATATTGAAAACCAGTTAATTCCTGCTGTTTCAAGGATGATGGAACCTTTAGGTTATGATAAGGATAGATTAAGGGAATTATCTTCCAATGAAAGGCAACAAAGTTTAGATGCTTTCTTCTAATTCTCTAATGATTTGAATTTGGAAATATTTGGATAAATGAATAAATTTCTTTAGGAATTTTTATATAATAATAAAATAAATATATTATTAGATTATTGAATGAAATAATTATTAATTGAAATATATTATTGAAATGAAATTTAATGCTTAATTGCTTAAATATTTAATATTTGGTGTAATAATGACAAAAGCAGTATTTTTTGATATTGATGATACCCTTGTAGACACTTCAAGCTTTGCTGATTTAGCAAGACATGCAGCTATTGAAAGTATGTGCAACAATGGCTTGCCTTTAGAGCAAGATGAAGCATATGACTTATTAAAGGATATTATTAAAGAGAAAGGTTCAAACTATTCCAAACACTTCAATATCTTAACAGAAGAAGTTTTAGGAAAGGAAGATCCTCTTTTGGTAGCTATTGGGATGACAACATATCACAATGTCAAATTTGCTCTTTTAAGACCATTCCCAAGAACAAGTGCAATATTGATTTACCTTAAAAGTAAAGGATATAAATTAGGTGCAATCACTAACGGAATCACCATTAAGCAATGGGAAAAATTAGTCAGGTTGAATTTGTACCACTTTTTTGACATTGTAATCACTTCTGAAGAAGTGGGAGTTGAAAAACCAGATCCTGAAATATATATTGAAGCATGCAGAAGAATGGCATGTGACGTTAAGAAAAGCGTTATGATTGGAAACAAGTTGGATGTTGACTGTATGGGAGCAGTTAATGCAGGAATGAGTGCTATTCTTGTCAATTCCACTTTAGATGAAGAAGAAAAAGAAAGAGTGAATGAAGAGGATATTGACATCATTGTTTTAGACAGTATTTCTGATGTGGATACTGTTTTATAAATTTTTTATTTTTTTATTTTCCCTTTATTTTTTTTAATTTTTTAATTTATTCTATTTTTTAATATTTATTTTCTAATTTCAATTTTTAAGAGTCTAAAAATAGTTACCTTTATATATAATTTTGAATATAAATATATACATTCTTATTTTATCTTGCAGTAAGAATCATTAATTAACTTGCTTATTTATGAGAATTTTATTCTCAATATTTAAAAAAATAAATCAAAAATGAATTTAATAATTATTTGAAAATAAATTTTTATTGAATTTATCTCTTATCAAGCAAAGCGGAAGCTTGTTTTTTGAGTTTCATATTTTAGAAAATTAATTCCATAAGATTACTTTATGTAAAATTAACTTGAAATCTTTTGGAAATGAAAAATTGATAATTACATAGATTACGGAAAAAATAATATAAGGAGATATTGTTATGGCTATTTGTCAAGGAAAATCAACCAGATCTCCATCTGGTGCTAGAAGAGTTGCAAACCGTGGTAAAAGGAAATCTGAATTAGGTAGAGAATCTGCAGAAACCAGATTAGGTGAGAAAAAATTAAGAAAAATCAGAACCCGTGGTGGAAACGAAAAACACAGATTAGCATTTGGAAACCAAATCAACGTTATCGATGCTGACGGTAAAGCTCACACTGTAGAGATCTTAAACGTAATTGAAAACAGTGCTAACCCTAACTACGTAAGAAGGAACATCATCACCAAAGGTGCTATTGTAGAAACCGAATTAGGTCACGCAAAAGTTACCTCCAGACCTGGTCAAGATGGTGTTGTTAACGGAGTTATTGTAGAATAATTCTGTTATTCTATCTTTTTTTATTTATTATACTTTATTACACTTTTTTAACTACTTTTAATTATTTTATTCTTTAATCATTCTATTTTTTTAATAAGATTTTATTTTCAATTTCTTTATAAAATTGCAAATACTTATTTAATATTAATTAGATATATTATAATGTTATAAACTATTGAAGATATTACGAATCTTTTATAAGTTTAAGCAAGATGTTAATCTTGCTTGTTATTTATTTTAATTATTAATTTTAAGGAGATAAAATGAAGATAGGAATGTCACATGGTGCTGGTGGAGAAGTTATGGGAAATTTAATCTCACAGACCATTTTAAATAATTTATCAAAAAAATCAGTTGAAGGAGGATACGGATTAGACGCATTGGATGATGGTGCAACAATACCTCTTGGAGATTATGAGATTGTTGTAACAACTGATGGTCATACCGTAAACCCATTGTTCTTCCCTGGTGGAGACATTGGAAGAATTTCCGCAGCGGGAACTATAAACGATGTTTCTGTAATGGGTGCAAAGCCTTTAGCTATTTCAAATGCAATGATTTTACAAGAAGGTTTTCCAATTGAAGACTTGGATAAAATCATCAAATCTTTAAGCGATACCTGTGAAGAGGCTGATGTAGCAGTCATCACTGGAGACACTAAGGTAATGGAACAGGATAAGCTTGACGGTATTGTAATTGTAACTACTGGTATTGGAATAGCTAAAAAAGGAGAAGTCATTAAGGATTCCACTTTAAGTGTGGGAGATAAGATCATAATCACTGGTAGTGTTGGAGACCACGGAATGAGCTTAATGTCCTTTAGGGAAGGTTTCGGATTTGAAACTGAATTGAAATCCGATGTAGCTCCAATGTGGGGAATCATTTCCAAAGCTCTTGAAGTAGGTGGAGTAACTGCTATGAAAGACCCTACTCGTGGAGGGCTTGCAAACTGCATAAATGAAATGGCTCGTAAATCTGGTGTTGGAGTCATGCTTAAGGATGAAGCTATTCCAGTTAAGGAAGCAGTTAGAGCAGCATCTGATATGTTAGGTATTGATCCATATGAAGTTGCTAATGAAGGAAAAGTCTTGATGGGTGTAAAAGCTGAAAAGGCAGAAGAAGTTTTAGCAGCTATTAAAACAGACAAATACGGTAAGGATGCAGCTATTATCGGTGAAGTTATTGATGATGATAAAGTATTGATTGAAACAGGCATTGGAGGAGTCAGAATCCTGGAAACTCCTATAGCAGACCCTGTTCCAAGAGTATGTTAAATTAAATCTTATTAAATTAAAATGAATCAGATGGTGATTTGATGGACTTATTCGGTAAAAGAGTTGTAGCATATATTCTTGATTTCTTTGTAGTTTCTGCATTTATGTGGATTGTATCTTATTTCGCATATTTCTTTATAAACTACTTCAATATGTTCCAGATTTACCATTATTTTGTATTTGTTCTTCCAATTTTGATTTTATTGTATTTCACAATTTTAGAGAAGAGTATAGGTGCAACTATTGGTAAAAGGTTGATGTTTATAGAAGTTAAATCAGCAGTTCCAAGAAGAGGAAGACTTGGAAGAGATTATTCCCTTACTTTTTCTCAAGCATTGATCAGATCCCTTTCTAAAATTTACTGGTTCCCAATAATCATTGATGTAATTCTCGGAAGAATTACAGGTAAAGCCAGACTTTTAGATGGTATTACAAGAACCACTGTTGTTGAAGAGAATACTGATGTATTTTTTGCTAGAAGATAATCTTTAATTATCTTTTATCATTTATTTTTTTTATTTCTACTCTTGTTTCTTTTTTAAGAATTTTAAATTATTTTAGTTTATTTTAGGTTATTTTAGATTATTTTAAATTATTTTAGATTATTTTAGGTTATTTTAGATATTTTTATAAAATTTTTTTATATTAAAGGGGGATTCTATGGAAAATAAACTTATTGTAGACGAATTTAATATTTTAGATTTTGAACTTCATGAAAATTATAAGAGTGTTCGGATCATTGATGAAAAGGCTAATTTTCCAATAAGCTGGCTAAATACACAAGGATATTGTGAATACAGTTTGTACCTTGAATACTGTCAAGGAGTCAGCACTGCACCTACTCGAGAAATGCTTGAAGGAACTGAAGGGCATTCCAGGTTAGAGGAAAAATTTAAGGAAACAGCTCAACCATCAACTTTTGAGGATGCTTTTGAATTGTCTAAGGAAGAGGAAATCCTATCCCGTGAAATGTTTGTAATTGATACTGAAGATGGAATTCGTGGTTTTATTGATGAAGTTAGAATGACTCCTGATAAGATAATAATCATTGACGATAAACCGGGAAATAGGGCTTATCCATCAACAATCAATCAAGTTCGTGCTTATTGCTTGGCATTTAAAAACATGATGGGAAATGATAACCGTAAAATCATAGCTGCATTAAGGCAAAGGGGAACAGATAACATATTCTGGAGCGAAGAATTCAATGAAAGCAATGAACAGAATATTAAGTATACAATCAATTTTTTACATAGATTAATTGATGATAAAAGAGATCCAATACCTACTAAAAACCCTAATAAATGTAGAAAATGCAGATTCCAAAGCTATTGTGAAGAAAAAGCAATTTAATTACTAAATAGTTTTTCACTCTTTTTTTTAAAATTAATTATATTTTTTAAAAATAGTTTTTTATTCTTTTTTTTTAAACTTTAGAATATTTTTTAAAAATAGTTTTTTATTCTTTTTTTTTAAACTTTAGAATATTTTTTAAAAATAGTTTTTTTTTATTGTAATGATTAGAATAGTATAAAAAAAGAAGAGAATTTAAAAATATATTAAAAATATATTCTTAAAGTTCCATATTTATTTTTTTAGCATCTATGACTTGATATGGGACATTAGCCTCTTCTAAGTCTTTTGATATGTTTTTGCTCATATCTCCGATTGAAAGAATCAAGACATTTAATCCTTTTCTAACTGCAGATTGAGCCGCTTCACTTACTCCAAATTCAATATCAACTGGAATGTCTAAAGCGTTAGCTATTACATGTGAGGTTGTTCCAATTGCTGCAACCTTATCGATTGAACTTAATCCATAGTTTACATATTTCTCATCATAGATTTCCTTAATCAAGTCTATATCAGCAGCTCTTGATCCTCCTTGCTTTATTGGAGGCAATGTAATTATTAGGATTTTACTTTCCTTGATTTCAATGGTTCCTTTAAGATTGGTTAAAGCAACATCAAATCCTTTTTTAGTGTCCAATATTACATCAGCATAAGCGTCAGTCTGTGCATTGATTGAAGCGTATAATCTGCCATCTTCCATGAATAAACCTACTTCGTCACCTTCCTTCAAGTCTTCCTTAGCAATTGCAGGCCAGGTAGATTTATAATATGTCATGGTTTCAAGAACACTGTCAGAGTACTTTCTTAAGGTGATTGCATCTTTTTTGACTTTAGCAATTCCCTTTTGGGTAATCTTATATGGTGCTCTACCATCTTTAGATGTGATGTATTCAAGTTCAGTCAATGTTTTGATGTTTTCAGAAACCGCTTGAATTGTAATTCCTAAACGTTCAGCCAAATCCTTTTGCTTAAGATTTGGTTCTTGCTTAGAGATTTCCCCTAAAATTTGAAAATGAGTCAATGCTCCTCTTTTTTGTAAGATCTCCATATTAACCACTTAATTTTTTTTATTGAAAGAATTAATTATTTCTAGTTAATAGTTATTTTGTCCCTTATAATATTTAAAGTTTATTTTAGTTTTTTATAAAGTCTATTTGAATGTAAAAATTATTTAAAAAAAGTTGCTTAAAAAAATAGTTTTAAAATGATTTATTGTAAAAGCAGTCTTAATAAATGTATATGTAAAAAATAGCTTTGAAAATAATAAATTGGCTTTGATGGATTAATCAAGAACCAATTTACCTTCCAATTCATTATTCATCATTTCAAAGAATTCTTCTTTTTGGTCTTTACGGATATAAGCTCCACAAGCAACATCGTGGCCCCCACCGTTTCCACCTAAACTCTGAGACACTTTTCTTATAATCTTTCCAAAGTGAACTCCATCATAAGCGAGTAGCTTAGAGCAGCGAAGTGAAATCTTCAAGTCATCATTTTCTTCACTCACTTGTGTAAATGCAATCATAGGTTTTCTCCAATCCCCTTGACTTAGAACCATTCCAGCAATTGTACCTACAACATTGCTTCTTATGCCTGCACCATCAAAATACTGAAGATTTTTCATTTGAACTATTGAGTCAGATTCACCAATCATCTTGATGTTCTGTGCCAAATAGAACCTATGCGCTTTTGAAATCTCTTCCAATTCATCAAGCACAACAGCCCTATCGCTTTCAATATCTATTGAAACACTATTGCCGCTTAGGATTTCATTTCTCTTTATGGTTAAATCCAATAGTTTCAATGCAACTTCTGGCCTTCCATTTCTAACGCATGCATTCATTGCTGTAGAGAATTCAGAAGCATCCCTTAAGAAAGTGTACTTCTCTTCATTATCAAATTCGTAGCTTTCTCCCATGACTAATTTTGGAGCATGGATAGCATATCTGCTTGGGATTTCCCTTGTAATCATGTTGATTAGTTCCTTAATCAATTTGAATTTGTCTTGTTGGCTTAAATCGCAAGATCTGATTGATGTGTCATTTACAGGATTTCTGGTATTTATGCCAAGCCTTTTCAAAAGATCCAATGCCCTATTCTGGTCATTTGTGATTTCCAAGTTAACATCGCTGAAATAGGATAATGCAACAAACAAAGGTCTTGTTTGTCTTCCGTATAATGACAAGTCATTTGGAATTATCTTAACCAATCCTTCTTCTTCAGCATCCTTAAGAATGGTTCTGTTCAATCCTTCCAATTTTCCGGTTTTACCGTTTTGTATATCTCCAATAGCTGCCAATATTCCAAGCCAGCTTAAATCGGTAAAACCAAACTCCTTGGCAAGAAGGTAGCATAAACCTCCTCCACAAATTTCTTGAGAGCCGTCTATTCCATAAAAAATGGGATTGATTTCCAAATAATCATAATCTACTGTATCACCGTAATCAATGTCTCTAAGTGGAGGGTGGTGATCAAGAATAAGTATTTTGGAATCCTTATTCGCATTCTTATCAACAGGCTGTCCGGATCCAAGGTCTGAAAATATTGTCAACTCATGTTCTATTGGAACGTTTTCCAAAACATCCAAGTTGACGATTTCAATTTCAAAATCTTCTCCTAATTGTCTGCCTATCTTTTTTAGGATTCCTGTGAGAATAGCTCCGGATGAGATTCCGTCACAGTCAGTATGGCTGTAAATCTTAATGTCTTTAGAAGATTCTATAAGTCTTCTAGCTTCTTCATATCTTTCTTTCATTTCTGGTGGTATGCTTGTCATTTTAACGCCTTTTTATTTGTTTATAGTGAATAATCGTTTTTATTAATTTTTATTTAATTTAATTTAATTTTATTTAATTTTATTTAATTTTATTTTTTTATAGTGGATTAGGGAATTTATTTTTTCCATTTTCCTTTTTTGCCTTTTTTATTGTTTGGCCTATTGGATTGTTTGGTTTCTCTCATTTGTTTGATGGTGTTTGATAAATTGATTAGAATTTCCTTTTTGCTGTCATCACTGGTAATTATGACTCTTCCTGATTTATTGTACCATTCTCCAGGATAAGCCTTATCCTCTTCAGCATAATACTTGTATCTTAATTTTTGAGTAGCCTTTACGATTTCCTTGATTCTTGGTTCTGAGATAGCATACTCTTTGGAAATTTTTCTGCCTTCATTCAATGATTTTCCCGCATCAAGGTATATTGGCCAAATCATCACGTCTTTCATATTTTCACCTCTTTTTATTTTTCATTTGCTTTCTTATTTATAATATGTTAGCATAATATTTAAAAATTATTTATTTTTATAATTTTAATTTTTTAGATTCTCATCATTATAATCATGATTTGATTTTCAATAGGATTTTAATGAATTTTAGAATCAGCTTGTATTTCAACCCATTCCTATTGCCCTTTTCCATCATTTCAATCTCATTAAGGAATACTTTATTTTCATCTTTTGAATTATCCCTGCTTAGCCATAGGTTAATCCAATTCAATAGATATGGGTTTAGGAAGAGGTCTTTGTTCCTTATGCCATATTCATCAGAAAGTTCTGAAGACAATCTGTAGGCTTTCAGTGAATCATGCAATAATCTGAAATTAATGTTTTTTGTAATTGACTTGTCTTCATCTTCCAGTCTCATGAAGTAATTGTAGACAATCTTATTGTTCAGGAAAAGAATTCCCTTTTCGCTTTTGATGTATGATTCCAATAGGAAGTTCAAGTCTTCAGCAGATATGCATTCAGGAAACTTGATTGCATTTTCCTTTATCAGTTCTGTTCTGTATATTTTACTCCAGAATGATGGCAAGATCTTTAAGATAGCTATTTCATCATCATTTTCCTCTTTGAAATCATTGATGAATATCTCTTCATTGTTTTTCTTGTTTATTGATTTGCCATAAAAGAATCTGCTCATGACGTTTTTCCAGAGAGAACCTATGAATCCCTTTAAATTAGAACCTTCAACCAAATCATCAAGGTAATCAATATATGGCTTTTCCAAGCTATCTATGTATGGGGTGTATGATTTTCTAATGATATTTGCTTCTGGGTAATGTCTTAAGTATCTTCCAAAGGCAATGTCACAATCATATTCATTGATCTTATTGTATAAGGTTTCACATGCATCCAAAGGATAAGTGTCATCTGAATCAATGAACATCAGATATTCCCCATTCACATGATTCAATGCTATGTTTCGAGGACCGAATGCCCCACCCATATTTTCCACAAGATGGATTGACTTAACGGTTTCCTTATTGGTCTCATTGTTGATTCTTTCCTTATAATCTTCAATAATCTGCTTTGTATTGTCTGTGGAACAGTCGTTAGCTATTATTATTTCAAGGTTTTCAATACCTATTGTTTGATTGATAACCGAATCTAAAGTAATCGGAAGATATTTCTCTCCATTGTAAACAGGTATTATTACGCTTATCTTAAATTGGCTGATAGAAATTCCTCCTTTACTAAGATTAAATTATATTATAATTATATTCAATATTGTCTAATTTTCCAATAAAAATTATTTTTTTAGTGCATTATTTTTTCTAATTTTGATTGTTCAATTCCCTAAACATCAAGTCAATCATGTCTTTGACTGTGTACCTTTCAGGATAAATGTGCTTTACATTATAGTCATCAAGTATTTTTCCGGTTATTGGTCCAATGGCTACTGTAAGTGTAGAGCTTGATAACTTTTCAACAAGTTCGTCCTTTTCATTATCTTTAGCTGTCTTGAATAGATTAACTACAGTAAGTGGACTTGTAAATGTTATCCCATCAATCTTTTCATCTATGATTTCCTGGATTAAATTTTCAATCTCCTTTTTGTCTTCTGGAATGACTGACTTATAGCTTTCTGCCAAGATGACTTCAGCCCCCATGTTTTTGAGTTCTTCAGGTAAAATAGTCCTTGCAGAAAATGTACGAGGGACGCCAACAATTTTATTATTTAAATCGATTCTTTTAAATTCTTCAATGAGTCCTTCAGCAGTATAATCTTTTGGTATGATATCTATATGGAGTCCTTTATTCATAGCTACTTCTGCAGTTTTTGTACCGATAGTTGCAATTTTGCAATCTGAATTCAAATTTTCTACAAAGTCAGGATAGAACTTGAATATTGAATCGATTGAACTGACTGAAGTGAAAATTAACCAGTCCAATTCTCCAAATCTACCCATCAATTCCTTTAGTGAATCGGTATTTTCCAGTTTCAATTCCAATGTTGGCACTATAAGCGCTTCTCCTCCATAGTTTTCTATGAATTCCTTTGCAGCCTTAGATCTTTCTTTTGGTCTTGTAATAGCTATTCTCTTTACCATATTTCCACATCTTGAGATTATAATTAATATTATGTTATTGTAATTATTTATTTTTTTTTAGATATTGTCATTTATTTTATTTACTAAATCCATTCAATAATTATTTTTTTAGATATTTTCCTTAATTTCGTTTAGTGAATTCCATTTAATACTTATTTAAATTTATATAATACTTATATCTAAAATTATATATGTAAAAAAATATGTATAAATTTTATCAATTTATTTAAATTATATTTATCCGTGATATTAATGAAGATTTTATTTTTGAACTTACCCTATGAATTCAATATAAGCAGGGCAAGCAGATGGCCTGAAAAGACCAAGTCCGGTACTTTGTATTATCCTTACTGGTTAGCATACTGTGTTGGAGTGTGCGAAAGGGAAGGATTTGATTGCAAGCTTGTTGATTGCATTACAAAGGCATACTCAATTGAGGATACCGTCAATGAAGTGAAGGGGTATGAACCTGATTATATCATGGCTGAGATTACAACCCCTACCTGCGCTTATGATTATAAGGTTATCAATTCAATTAAGGAAGCTTATCCTAAAGCTAAAATAATGATTGGAGGAACTCATGCAACCATCTTGCCTGATGCAGTTCTTAATGAATGCTTAGGCATTGATTATATTCTTCGTCAGGAATATGACTATACCGTCGGTGAACTGATAAATTCTGATGATGTTTCAAATGTTAAGGGAGTTTCCTATAGAGTGAATTCCAATGGTGAGGATCTTGCTTGTTTAGATGTAAATCTATTAGCTGATTCTATTGATTTCACTGTCAAGCATACTGAAGACAGAGAGCCATTAGATGATTTGGATAGCCTTCCTTATGTTTCAAAGGTTTATGAAAAATACTTGAACTTTGATGATTATGCATATGCATTTGCCCAAAAGCCAATGATTCAGATTGTATCATCAAGAGGATGTCCAAACCAGTGCAATTTCTGCAGCTATCCTTCTACAATGGGTGGAAGGATTTACAGGACAAGATCTGTAAGTGATCTTGCAGATGAGTTTGAATATATTCTAAATGAGCTTCCAGAGATTAAGGAAATCTTCATTGAAGATGATACATTCACTGTAAACCAGCCAAGGGTAATCGAATTCTGTGATGAAATCATCAAAAGAGGCTTGAAACCGGTTTGGTCCTGCAATACAAGAGTTGACTTGACCTTTGAAACCATGAAGAAGATGAAGGATGCAGGTTGCAGATTGCTTGTTTGCGGTTATGAATCCGGAAATCAGGAAGTCTTGAATGAAATCAAGAAAGGAATCACTCTTGAGCAATCAAAGGCATTTGCGGAAAATGCAAGGAAATTGGACATTAAGGTGTTCGGATGCTTTATGATAGGTCTTACTGGTGACAGTCTTGAAACAATTGATGAAACCTATAAGTTTGCTCAATCCGTTTACCCTGATATGTGTTTCTTCCAGCAAGCGGTGCCATTCCCAGGAACCGGTTTTTATGATTGGGCTAAGGAAAACGGATATCTGATTACAGAGGATTACTCAAAATGGCTGAATGATGATGGTTACTTGAATTGTCTTGTGGATTATCCTTATGCAGACCACAATGAGATAGAGAAATTAAGGGACAATCTGATGAGCAAGTACTATTTCTCATTTGCATATATTGTGAAAACATTCTTGGCAAATCTTGATTGGGTGGAATTCAAGCGTGTAATGCGTGGTGGAACCCAATACATTACATTTAGAGTAAAAAAAGCTTTAAACAGGTCTAATAATTTAGATTAACTTTTATTCTTTATTTTATTCTTATTTTTTAATTATTATTTTTTATTTAGTTATCTATGTTTCTTTTTTATTTAGTTCGTTATCACTAAAACATTTAATCTTTCTAAAAAATAGCATTATTTGGATTGAATTTTTATTAAAAAAAGAAAAAAAGAAAATATTAAGAGAATCAACTCTCAATATTTGAAAATTTTAAGTTGGTTTATTGCTTATAAATCAGAATATAATAAACCAGTTGCTCTGTTACCGAAGAAGAATGTGTATGCTCCAACGATTGCAGTTAAAATAGCGCTAATGAATGAGCCAATGTCACCCATACCTGTGAAGAGTCCAGCAATCCAGCTTAAGATGCCTGCAATAATAGCTACAATGATGATAACAATTAATACTTTGAAAATACCAATAGATTTTAAATCGTTAATAGCTGCGCCGATATTTAAAGCTTCACCTAATGATCCAGTGTTTGCTAATCTGCATTCTCCCATGATAAGAGTTAATCCAAATATAATGAATAAAATTAAACCAACAATTAAACCTAAAGTTTCATTTATTGCGGATAATAATCCCATTACAATGAATGGAATGATAAAGTATACAATACCTACAATCAAGTATTTAAGACCTGCGATTACTTGTCTTCCGATATCAATTTCAGGAGCAGCATCGCTTTTGTCAATACCTAATTTTACAATGTCTAATCCGTATCCATCAACTAACAATGCGATTAAAATTATGAGAATCATTCCGATAATTCCTATAATTCCACTTGCAAATAATTGGTTGGTCTCTTGACCTGCAATTAAACCTACACCAGTAAAGATAGCAATCAATGCAATTATAAACATCATCACTATATAAATTAATAATGATTTTGTGTGGTTTAATGGGTAACGAATTGCGTCACTAATAATTTCACCGATTTCCATAATTAAACACCTCTTTTTTTAAGTAATTCACTCATACACTTTAAAGTATATTTGAGTCAGTATTAAATTTATCTTTAATAATATATAAAGGTAATGTCATTTTTAGCTATTTTTCTTTATTTTTGATTTTAAAAATTAATTTAATCTAATTTTTCATATTCTCTCAATAAATTTAAGTTTAATAAATTTTAAAAATAGATTTTAATTATTTTAGTTTTTTAATTAAAATAACTCATTTTTCAAAGTAATACTCATTTGGATTTATGATAATATTTTTATGAAAAATTTTCGTTAAAGTTTGAAAAAAGCTTTTGAAAGCTGAAAAAAATAGATTTTAAGTTTTTGAATAATAAAAATAAGATAAATTAAAGGATTATTCAATTCCCTTAATCTCTTTAAATACGTTAATAACATCACCAATCACAAGTATTGCTGGTGTGTTGATTTCCTTGTCAGCTATTGTTTCAAGGGTTCCGAATACGACCCTTTCATTTGGAAGTGTTCCGCTTTCAATAGCGCATGCAGGAGTTTTAGGGTCTCTGTACTTCATGATCTCTTCAGTGTTTTCCTTGATGTTTCCGATTCCCATAAGGATAATCAATGTATCTGCAGTGTAATCCCATTTAACCTGCTTGTCAGCTTTGGTTGGGTCTTCATGACCTGTAACAACTGTAAATGAGGTTGCCACTGCCCTATGTGTAATTGGAAATGCCATGCTTGTAGGTGCACCGATAGCTGAGGTAACTCCAGGAATAACTTCAAAGTCTATGTTTTCCTTTGCAAGAGCCAATAGTTCTTCTCCACCTCTACCGAATACAAAAGGATCTCCACCTTTCAATCTGATTACATTTTCATGCTCTTTAGCTTCCTCAATGATCAATTGATTGATTTCATCCTGTGTCTTATAATGCTCTCCAGCCTTTTTACCTACATAAATGCGTTTTGCATCTTCTGGAGCATGCTTCAATATCTCTTCATTAGCAAGATAATCATATAAAACAACATCTGCTTTGTTTAATGCTTTAACAGCTTTTAAAGTTATTAAATCAGGGTCTCCTGGACCTGCACCTATTAAATATACTGGCATGTTATCTTCCTTAATTTATATTTTAAAAATGAGTTTATTTTATTTTATTTCATTTTATTTCAATGAATTTTAAATGGATTAAAAAAATTTATCATATGTAGATAGCTTAAATGCTATCTAACATACCTTTAAAGAATTCAAGACCATTGTCTGAACCCAATAGTTTTGTAGTAGCCCTTTCTGGGTGTGGCATCATTGCAAGAACAAGTCCTGATTCGTCACAAACACCAGTGATTGCTTCCATAGACCCGTTAGGGTTTTCCTCTGCAAACTGAAGAACGATTTGGTCTTGGTCTTTCATAAGATCAATGTCTTGAGTGTAGAATCTTCCTTCAGCGTGAGCTATTGGTATGTCAATTACTTGGCCTTTTTCAAAGTTTTTAGTGAATGGGGTCTTGTTGTTTGCAACTTTCAATTTAGACCATTCACAATTAAATTTAGGTACTTCATTGGTAATGAACAATCCTGGAATAAGTCCAATCTCTCCAAGAATCTGTGCTCCATTACATATTCCAAGAACTGGCTTTTCCTCTTTTACAAG
>Ga0129307_1001116_pt1 | contig 31937 bp, 25 predicted proteins | sample P1105metagenome_FD_94437 | JGI IMG/M metagenome (GOLD analysis project Ga0129307, IMG submission 94437) | Capybara group fecal microbial communities from Wisconsin, USA - P1105 metagenome | ecosystem: Host-associated > Mammals > Digestive system > Large intestine > Fecal | place: USA: Wisconsin...
ATCATAGACGAGCGGACATTCATAGACGTGCTTCACATCGATGCCAGAAATGACATGATTTGCGGGCAGGTTGCAGAACAGACCGATTTTTTCCTTGAGGTGCGGCTTGATATATTCTTCGCAGCGGCCGATGACGATTTCGGGGTAGATGCCGAGCTTGTTCAAATCGCGGACGGACATCTGTGTGGGCTTGGATTTCTGTTCGTTTACGCCGGAGGGGATCGGGACGTAGGTGAGGTGCACAAAAATGGCGTTGTGGTCGCCGACTTCGTGGCTCAACTGGCGAGCTGCCTCGATGTAGAACTGGTTTTCGAGGTCGCCCACGGTACCGCCAATTTCAATCAACAGCACGTCGGCTTTTTCCTGATTCGCAATCCTGTAAAACTGTTCCTTGATGAGGTCTGTCACGTGAGGGATGAACTGCACCGTATGTCCGAGGTAGTCGCCATGGCGTTCCTTTTCGAGAATCATCTTGAAGATGCGGCCCATCGTGAGGCTCCAGTCCTTCTTTGCGGTCACGTTCAAGAAACGTTCGTAGTGGCCAAAGTCCATGTCGCATTCGCCACCGTCATCCAAAACAAAAACTTCACCGTGTTCCGTCGGGTTCATTGTGCCCGGATCCGTGTTCAGGTAACCATCGCACTTTACCGGAACCACCTTCATTCTAGCAGAAAGCAGCGCCCCAATGGACGCTGCCGCTACCCCTTTGCCGAGTCCGGAGATGACGCCCCCGGTGACGATAATAAACTTAGTCTTTCCGTTATACTTATGCTGTAGAGCCATGTTCATTTTTCCTAATTTACACAATTTGTAATTTTCTTAGCGCTACAAGCAAAAATTATGCCAAGAATGAAAAATCCCCTTAAATTGCTGTTTTTCGTCAAAATCAAGAAAATAAGCTTTACATAAAATGTAAAATCTCTATTTTATTTTACATTTTATGTAAATTATTTCGAACGTGTTACAATTACGGATCTATAGTCGTTTTTACAAATTCACATGTTTTTTGCCATGGTCGTTTTTATCGTAGTATTCGTCCCAAATCTTGCATACCTCGTCAAGGATTGAAAGATCATCCATCGCAAACGGCTTCTCGATGAAGGGGGCTAGGCGGAACACGTTTCCGAAGCCGATGTTCGCTACGGCTTCGTATAGTCCTGCCGAGCCTGTACGTGCGACCCATTCATTCATAATATATTTGCCCCATCCAAAGATACTTTTGTGTTTGATTCCAATATTCGGATGACGCATTCCTGTGTTGAACGATAGAATCTTGTAATTGCCTTTGAATTCCTGAACGTTGTTTAAACCCGATTCTAAAACCATGATGGGATCGTTTGCCCATAAACCACCATCGCAATAAGTTTCAGTTTGGCCATCTTTATCGCGGCTTACAGGGTCGAAATACGTTGGGGCGGAGTAGCTCGAAAGTATGGCGAACCATTGCTCAGTTGTGTTGTCGCCGCGGTCCCAAACTTTTTCAACGCTTTTGCCGTTCATGAAAGTTGATGGAATGTATATGTGCTTTTTGAACTGATCCATCGTTTGGCTGAAATTCTGCTGCAAAAGCTTTTTGAGATTCGAATTATCGTAAAGATGGTAATCCGAGGATAAAAAGCTAAAAATTCTAGGCAACCAAACTTTGGTAAATATGGATGGCAAATTATTTCGATAAAGGTCGTAAAGTTGTGCTGCCGTCATACCGGAACAAAGGCCCGCTGCAACAATGGACCCGGTGGATGTGCCGGCGAACGCAACTCCCGCATCTGCTAGAGTAAAGCCGAACTCGTCTTCGAGACGACGCATAAAATGCAACGGTCCGATACCGAGCGCTCCGCCACCTGAAATGGATATAGCTAGTTTCATAAGGGGATGTCCTTGGGATGTGTGTTTTACGCTATTTTGTTAGAGTTTAGTCTGCTGCAGATATGCCCTGTAAGAGAAAATTCTGAAGCAGACAGAATCGAGGCTCCCCGCCGACAGATAATCCATCGGCTGGCAAGCTAAATTACGCTATCGCGATCATGATATTTAAAACGATACAGAATTACTCCTCTTAACCACGTACGCAGACTTTTCAAGAGCAGAGGCAAAACTCTTCGCAGAACGTGCCCTCGATTCACCGAGAGAATAGCAACTATCAAATTTTACAGAACGTTTATCTGCAAAAGTGTCGCCATAACTAAAACTACGGCTCCTCGTAATTCTGATAGCATCTTCCGAAAGTTTAGTTCCATTCAACGTTTCCGAGAATGAATGTTGCCCAATTCCATGGCTGGCAGAAGGACATTCGGCTGCAAGCACGTTATTTGCGTCTGGATTCACTCGTAACAGATCCTGATTAGGCATTACGTTATCGCCTGGTGGTAAATTGGGGCCTGTTCCCCCCATATTTACATCATTGGGGGCATGAACATTTAAAGCGTCTTCCACAACATTTCCGGGAGGAGGCATGGGATTGCCCCCGCCGCCGCCACCGCCGCCATTCCCGGCGCCACCGTTTTGCGCCCCAGCCATAGTCCCATGCGTATCCGGTCTACCGCGCCCGGGTTGAGCATGTTTACGGGTTCATATTCGGAAGCATGGGCCTGTTCGTACGGACCATCGGGATGGCCAGGGCGAAGGCTACGAGCATGGGAAGTGTGTTTGCGTACAACATACCGAGGTTCGCTACCCTCGTGAAAGGACCGAAGCGACCACGGGTGAAGTGCGCCCAGCCCGCGTAGCGTGCGGCCCTCCGGGGCAAATTCCGGGCGGAAACGCCCGGGAATCGGGGCCGAAAAGGCCCATCGAAAGGCTGAATTACGAATAAATTGACATTAAAACGCCGGAATGACGACGTTCTATGCTATTTTTAGGGGTGGCCTTAAGTCGTTTATTATGTTTATTGCGTTTTTTTATATTCTGCTTTTTACGAATTTATTTGTGATAAAGTGTTGCTTCGTTCTGTTTAGTTTTTTAATTCCGATCGTCACCATGACACCCAATGTAAATCCTACAACTGCTGTCAGTATGTAACCGCCAGCATCTGATGATAAAATAAGTGCTCCGTATTCGGTTTGCGCTTTGGAAATCTCGGAACCCGAAAAAATACCGATTACAGTAAAGAGTGCAGTTGTCGAAATGCCTGCCATTGTCGCCAAAATGTTTGTCACCTTTCTATTGTGCTTCTGACGGATTATTTTAGCACGGCGTTTTATTTCTATGAGCGCTTTTTCTGTTGTGTATTTCATGATTTCCTCCTAATTTTGCTTTCTATCCCGTTTTATTAATGGTTTGAATTCTGCTTTTTACTCACTGCTTTTATGTAAATGTTTGTTTATATTCTTTATAAGAAAGACACCCAAGAAAAACTCGAGTGTCTTGTGAGGTGTAAATCTACAGAAATCTGCGTTGTGCAGAGATAACAATCAAAAACATGGATTCATAGTCCATTTATTTTCATGCATTCTATCCTTTTTACATCATTAATTGCGCTAATTGATGTTTTTACTCACTATTTTATTGTTAAAAAATCTTTTCGTTATATTGTGCGAGAAATGTTATATGAGAATATATAAATTAATTAAATTTATAATACATTTATAGAAAAGGAGACTGTTCGAGTTGTTGTTTGCTGCTGCAAAGAATGATTATTATAGAGCTATTTTGAATGGAGACGTGATTCATGCCCGATAACGACGGACAGTTATTTATCCGATTTATAACCAATAATGATCAAAATGCTCTTGAAATTCTTTTTGATAAATATAGGGAGGGGTTAATTTTATTTATTTATGGATTTATACATAATGTGGATGTTGCCGAAGAACTGATGATGGACACTTTTGCCGTTTTAGCCTCTGGTACAGCCCGTTATAAAGAATCCGACAAAGCTTCGTTTAAAACATGGCTTTTTGCGGTTGCCAAAAATCAAGCACTGTTTTATTTGAGAAAACAAAAAATTAGGTTTGTTTCACCGGAAAAGAATTTCTTGAGTAACGTAGAGGCTGATGCAAATTCCCAGCCAATTGTAGAGTTCTTAAAAAATGAAAGAAATTCAAGATTATATCGTGCAATGAAGTCTATTGATGCTGATTATAGGCAAACTCTGTTTTTGCTTTATTTTGAGGATATGAGGCCGGAGCAGATTTGCCGAATTATAAAAAAAGATATAAAACAGACGTATAATTTGTTGGCTAGAGGGAAAGAGGCTTTACGCGTAGCTTACGAAAGGATGGGCTTTTTATGGGATATGTAATTACTGGTGTAATCGCTTTCTTTTTGGGTGCTTCGGTTACACAACTTGTTTTACATATAAAAAAGGTCAAACGGGAGAATCCCAAAAATGAGTGACATGACTCTGCTTGGGATCTTGGCGACTGTTCTACAATCAGGTGCTTTAGCTGTTGTTATTGTAAGTACAATAAAATTGATGATAAATAAGAATGCAACTTTTTTGCCATTCATGTTTGTCTTGGCTATGTCAAGTTATTTTCTGAGTAATTTGTACTGGATTGCGTATGATCTTTTAAAACCAGATACGAGAATGCCTATCGCCTCTAATGAAATCGGGGAGTGTGCAATGATTCTCCTTTTATCGGCTGGGTTGGATGCTTTGCTTGACGGCAAACAAAAAAAAGTGGGGGAGGTTTTATTTGCATTTCTGTTTATTGGCGCTAATATTGTATTATGGATTGCTTGGTCGGGGGAGTGGTTTCAAGATATTTTATTTGGAATACCGTATGTTTATTTCATGTGGATTTTAATTCGTGGTTTACGGAGTAGGGGTGTATTGACTTTAAAAGAATTGTTGTTTGTATCTATTGCGTGCATTTCTGTTTTGATAATGCAAATACCTTTGCTTGTTGTAAAAGGGAACTTATTTGAACTAACTGAAGTCGTGTGCTTTGTCGTTATGTTCGCTGTGATAACATGGCTTGGTATTAAGAGCTTCCGGTGTAAGGATTTTTTCCTTGCATCAACGTTTTTTTTATGGACGGAATTGTCTATGTTCTTAAGTCCAGATGTCTATTACAATGTAGCTATGGCCGCAAATACAATTGCATGTTTTTTCATGTTTTTGTCGATGAAAAAGGAGCTTGCCAATGATTTACGCTGAAAATGTTTTGATCTGTATTACTGTTCCGCTTGCAATTTCATTGCTTTTTATCAAGGGCAGTTCTCGTCGATTGATATCAGCATTCCTCGCCGGCATGATTGTTTGTGTGTTCTCTGCGTATATTGCAGGATTTCTTGAATCGGTATCTGGTTTCAGTTCTGAAGATACTTCCATTTTTTTGTCTCCGATAATTGAGGAAAGCATGAAGCTTTTGTTGATTTTATTCTGTATTTATGTATTTGAACTGCTGGACGAAGAAATAATGCTGTTTGCGGTAGGCGTTGGGGCTGGTTTTGCAACTTTTGAAAATTGCTGCATCATGCTTTCTTCGGGGGCGCAACAATTGACCTATGTGTTGATTCGTGGATCGGCTGTCGGTGTGATGCATATAGTGACTTTAGTTGCTCTTGCCAAGGGGCTTCAATTGTTGAAGACGTACAAGGCGTTTTCTTTTGCAGGGACTGTTGGTGTGTTATCGTTGTCCGTGACTGTTCATGGACTCTATAACCTTTTGGTTTCTAAGCCCGGCGTGTCGTCGTATATAGGCTATGTAATGCCTATGATCTGTACAATTTTATTGTGTATGCTAAATAGGGTGTCGATAGAGAGGGATAATAAGGCGTATGCGGAACAACGTTCCGTGGATGAAAAATCTTGACTTCATTCATCGTTAAAGCGGAATTAGAACTTTTGTAATAAATAACATGAAACCCCGGAACTTTCGTTCCGGGGTTGATTAGTCAACAGAGATACTTTCTTTTTGTGCAAGTTTTCGTGATTTGTAATTAGCTTTCCTAACCACAAATCACTAACCACTTCCCACTACATATTGCTGAAGATTTGGAATCCGCTGTAAGATTCTTGTCCGTGTTCGCTTTGGTCGAGGCCGCGGAGTTCTTGACGTTCGGTAACGCGGAGGCCGATAGTCTTCTTGATGGCGAGGAAGATCACGCTTGCAGCTGCGAAGCAGGGGAGTGCGTAAGCGATAACGCCGATTGCTTGAGTGCCGAGGGTGTAGTTGCCAGTGATATCGAAGAGACCGACTGCGAGCGTTCCCCACACACCGTTCACCAAGTGAACCGAGAGTGCACCGACCGGGTCATCCAAGTGGAGGCGGTCGAAGAGGAAGACTGCACCGACGACGAGCACACCAGCGATAGCACCGATAATCCAGGAAGAAAGCGGGCTCACGACGTCTGCACCGGCAGTGATAGCGACGAGACCGGCAAGGCATCCGTTGAGGGCCATGGTGGCGTCCGGCTTCTTGGAAACGATCCAGCTCGTCAGCGTTGCGGTGATGATACCTGCGACGGCAGCGAGGTTCGTGGTCACGAGAATCCAGCTAGTAGCCTTCGGGTCGCCGTTAAGAGCGGAACCGGCGTTGAATCCCCACCAACCGAACCAGAGCATGAACACACCGACAGTTGCGAGCGGAATGTTGTGAGCCGGGATAGCGTGAACCTTGCCACCGACATACTTACCGATACGCGGTCCGAGAATCATCACGCCAGCGAGAGCTGCCCAGCCACCCACAGAGTGAACGAGGGTAGAACCAGCGAGGTCGTGGAAACCAGCCTTGCCAATGGTAGAAAGCCAGCCGCCGCCCCATGTCCAGCTACCCACGATCGGATAGACGAGCGCAACATAGACGAGCGTGAAAATCAAGAAAGAGTTGAGCTTCACACGTTCAGCAACGGCACCGGACACAATCGTTGCGGCAGTTGCTGCAAACATCGCCTGGAACAGCCAGTCAGTGAACAACGTGTAGTGGCCATTGTAGGCTGCTGTGAAGTTTGCTTCGTTCAGCCAATCTCCAATGCCAAAGCCTGCGAAACCGAGCCAACCCGTGATGGCGTTGAATGTACCCGGATACATCAGGCCAAAGCCGAGTGCGGCGTAAACCGTGATGCCGATGGCCGGCACTGCAATGTTTTTAAAAGCGACGTTCGCTGCGCACTTGGCACGAACAAGACCCGCTTCGACACAGGCGAAGCCAAGACCCATGATGAATACCAACATGGCACTGATCATGATCCAGATGTTTTCCGTCATAAAGATTGCATCGCTGACGGTTGCGACTTGTGTTGCTGCGTTCATTTGTTTAAATCCTTTTTTTAAAATTTGAGGTGTGGGGTATGGGGTCGCTCGCAAGCTCGCTTTGAGGTCGCCATGCATGGCATGGCTTTGGGCTTTAATTTGGCACCGAAGGTGCTGCTCAGAGGGACGAAGTCCCGAGCTCATACCCCAAAGCGAAGCGTGCCCATTGCTGTTTATCCAATCGCCTCCGACCCTGTTTCTCCGGTGCGGATGCGGATGCACTGTTCTAGACTCGTGACGAAAATCTTCCCGTCGCCAATGTCGCCTGTGCGAGCCCCAGCGATAATCGCGTCGATGCAGGGCTGAACAAATTCATCATTCACCGCAATCTTCAAGCAAATCTTTTTGAGCAAATTCACTTCGGTCACGACGCCGCGGAAACGTTGGTTGTAACCCTTCTGCTGGCCGCATCCGAGTACGTTAGTGACAGACATCTTGTAAATCTTCTTCTCGTAAAGTGCTTGCTTTACGAGGTTCAGTCGTTCGGGTTGGATGTAAGCTGTAACGAGCTTCATGTTCCTATCCTTTTGTTGAGGTTGTTTTTTGTTTTCGCTGAACCTTATGCAAAAGGCGTGCCAAAAAAATCGAAAATTTTAAAAATGCCTTAAATTAGGCGAAAAACGCAGAAAAAAAACTGATAAATCCATATTTTGTATAACGATTCCAGGTCTATTGATGCGTTTTCTTTACATTTTTCCATCCCAAAACGGAAAGGATACAAAAATTGTAAAAACAGGTAGTTTTAAGTTTCGTACCTATAAAAACCAGATAATCATAACTTTTATAGGTACGATTTTTCATTTTTGTATATAAACTAAGTGTGAAAATACCTATAAATCATGAAATTCGCAATGTTTATAGGTACGTACTCAATAGAATTTGCTATTACAGAATGGAAAACAACCTGTTTTGTACCTATAAAAGTGTGCAAAACGAAATTTTATAGGTACTATCCTCTAAAAACACGAAAAAAATTTGGCTATAAATGAAAGTTTTTTTATTTTTCGTAGTGCTAGATTCTGTTTTTTCGCTTATATTTTAAATGTCTATGCCGATTTCGGCGAAAAAAAGCGAGGTTCTATGATTCTTCCCGTCAATGGCAAGTTCGAAATGCCAGCACTCCCGTATGCAAAAGCGGATTTGGTCCCGGTTTTAACCGCCGAAACGATTGAATTCCATTACGGCAAGCATTTGCAAACGTATGTAAATAACTTGAATGCCGCTCTTCCGGGAACTGCGTTTGAAGGCAAGTCGCTCGAAGAAATTGTAAAAACGTCTGAAGGTGGCGTGTTCAACAATGCAGGGCAGATTTTGAACCATGCTTTGTACTTTTTACAATTTGCTGCACCGAAAGAGGGAAACGCTCCGACGGGAAAAATTGCGGATGCGATTGTGCGCGATTTCGGTTCTTTTGAAAAGTTCCAAGAAGAATTTCAAGCAAAGGGTGCCGGACTTTTCGGATCGGGATGGGTTTGGCTTTCTGCCGATGCTTCGGGCAAGCTCGTGATTACGCAAGAAGCGAATGCCCAGAATCCGTTGACCAAGGGGCTCACTCCGCTTCTCACGTTCGATGTTTGGGAACATGCTTATTATATTGACTACCGCAACCGTCGTCCTGATTATATGAAAGCGTTGTGGAGCATAGTGAATTGGGACGTGGTCAACGAACGATTTATGTGATTTTGTAGCAAATGCTAAAAGTGTTTGCGTAAACGTTTTTGTTGAACTCGGTCATCTTGGAGCCGCTATAGAACTACGAAGCCGGTCTTTGCCTTTTGCCTCGGCCACTGAGTCGGTGGAAAGGATTCATTAGGCATTTATTTAGAGTGTTTAGTAGTGCCAATCATAGTAATTGTTTTACATTTTATGTAAAAAGATTTTGTGTCTTTTACAGAAATTGTAAAATTATTCATTTTTTGAAATTTATTTATTTTTGTGAAATGCCGTTTTTTGCGTAAAAACGGCATTTTTACATCAATTGTAAAAAGTGGCATGGTTTTTGCTTGTAGTCCGCAAAAAGGATTACAATTTATGTCATTGAAATTTTCAAAATGGACTGGACTCGGTAACGACTTCGTTTTAGTTGAACCGGGTGAATCGTTTGATTTGACTCCTGGGGCTGCTCTTGAAAAAAGAGTTATTGACCTTTGCGATAGACGTTTTGGCATTGGTGCTGACGGTGTTGTCATCGTGACTCCCGTAAATGTCGCCAATAACGAATTTGAAATGCGCATTTTTAACGCTGATGGTTCCGAAGCCGCTATGTGCGGAAACGCTACCCGTTGCGTTGCGAAGTTTATCCAAAGTCGTGGACTTAGCCAGGCGTCAGAATTTTCTTTGCACACCAAGAGCGGAATCGTGAAGCCATCTGTTTTGACAGATGGCCGTGTTTGTGTAAATATGGGGCTTCCTCGCGATTTCCTCGGTTCCATCAAGTTGACTGCTGATACGTTTGATTTTACAGGCGAGACGGTGTCGATGGGCAACCCGCATACGGTCATTTTCGTCGATGACATTGAAAAAATCCAGCTTGAGAAATGGGGCGCGATTCTTGAAGTCGATAAAATTTTCCCGGATCGCTGCAATATCGAATTTGCACAAATTGTAAATGATCGCACGATTCGTATGCGTGTTTGGGAACGCGGTTGCGGCGTTACGATGGCTTGCGGTACGGGTAGCTGTGCAACGCTTGTGGCTGCTCAACGCACTGGACGCATCGGCCTTGAAGCTGACGTTGTTCTCGATGGCGGAACGCTCCACATCAAGCACGAAGATGGCGGCCCCGTCTTTATGACCGGCCCCGCGAAGGAAGTATTTAAAGGGGAAATAGAGCTTTGAGGTCGCTCGTAAACTCGCTTTGAGCACGCTTCGCTCTGAGCGATAATTATCCTCAATCCTCACACCTCACAACCTCAAAGTGCCGAAAGGCACGACCTCACACCTCAAAGGGGCATCGCCCCGACCTCAAACCTCTTATGAACGAATCAATCATCAATCCTTACTACGATCGTCTTCCTGGCAGTTACCTTTTTTCAACGATTGCAAAGAAAATCAAGGAATACCAGGGCACCCATGAAAACGCCGACATCATCCGCTTGGGCATTGGCGATGTCACTTCTCCGCTTATCCCCGCGGTTATTGAGGCCATGCACAAGGCCGTGAACGAAATGGGCGTCAAGTGGACTTTCCGTGGTTACGGTCCCGAACAAGGTTACGATTTCTTGCGTGAAGCCATTATCCGTGGCGAATACACTCCCCGCGGAGTCGAGATGGACCCGGACGACGTATTTGTAAGTGATGGTTCTAAGTGCGATGTTGCGAACATTCAGGAACTCTTTGCTGCCGATGCGAAAATTGCAATTCCTGACCCCGTTTATCCGGTTTACCTTGATAGCAACGTGATGGCGGGTCGCACGGGAACGCTTCAGGCGGATGGACATTTCTCCGAAGTGACATATCTTGCATCGACTGCTGAGAACAACTTTCAGCCGGACTTGCCGAAGAATCCGGTGCAGCTGATTTACCTTTGCAGCCCGAACAACCCGACGGGTACGGTTCTGAGCCGCGAAACGTTGCAGAAATTTGTGGATTACGCGAACGAAACGGGTGCACTTATTTTGTTCGATGGAGCATACAACTGCTACATCCGCGATGAAAATTTGCCGCACTCCATTTATGAAATTCCGGGCGCCCGCACTTGCGCAATTGAATTCCGAAGCTTTAGCAAGACTGCGGGCTTTACCGGTGTTCGTTGTGCTTACACAATTCTCCCGCATGAATTAGGCAAGCTCCGCTCGATGTGGAACCGTCGCCAGTGCACCAAGTTCAACGGTGTAAACTACGTGACGCAGCGTGCCGCCGAAGCGATTTACACACCGGAAGGTTGGGAACAAACGAAGGCTGTCATCAAGGATTACATGGATACGGCTTCTATTATCCGTAAGGAACTTACTGCTTGCGGATACACTGTCTTTGGCGGTGAACATGCTCCTTACATTTGGTGGAAACTTCCAGAAAATGAAAAATCGTTTGACTTCTTTGACAGGCTCCTTGCCACATGCGAAGTCGTCGGTACGCCGGGAAGCGGCTTCGGTCCGTGCGGCGAAGGGTACTTCCGCTTGACGGCTTTCGGCGATCAGGAACAGACGAAAGTTGCACTCCAGAGAATTAAAAATAGGTTATAGGTCGTAGGTTATAGGGATTAGGAAAACGAATGAAATATTTGAAAGTAAACATTTTTGCCTATTCATTAATAAATCCTAAAACCTAATACCTGTTACCTAAAACCTAAATCACTTTTTCTATTTTACAAATTATGAAACAACCAATTGGTCCAGAAATATCGGTCATTCAAAAAATCAGTACTGCGATTATCCATGAACGAAATGTCGAAAAGCTCTTGGATAATGTGCTTTCGATTTTGGATACCGAAATGGGAATGCTGAACGGCACGTTTACGCTGCTGTTTGGCAATGTTCTGAAGATTGAAGCATCGCATGGTCTTGACGAAAAGAAAAAGCAGCTTGGTCAGTACCAGGTGGGCGAGGGGATTACGGGGCATGTTGCCGAAACGGGGCGTAGCCATGTGATTCCCGATTTGAGAAAAGATTCCCGATTCTTGAACCGTACGGAAAGCCGCAATTACGATTGCCAGGTGGCGTTTATCTGTGTTCCGCTGATTCATGATGAACAAATTATCGGCACGCTTTCTGTGGATAGGCCTGTTGATGGGGCTACCGACTTGGATCGAGATGTCGCTCTGTTGGAAATCATCGCAAATATTACAGGCGATGCGGCTAGCGAATGTCAAAAGATGCTTGTGGAACGCCAGTCGCTGGTGGATGAAAACCAAAAACTGCGTGACATGCTCAGTGGCAAGCCGAGCAACCTTGTCGGTAATTGCCGCGAAATGCAAATCGTCTATGAACAAGTGAATCAGGTGGCGAAGTCCGATGCGACTGTTTTGATTCGTGGCGGCAGCGGAACGGGTAAAGAGATGATCGCCCGTGCGATTGTAGAACTTTCGAACCGTAAAGACAAGCCGTTCGTGACGCTCAACTGTGCGGCTCTCCCTGAAAATCTTGTGGAAAGCGAACTTTTCGGTCACGAAAAAGGGGCGTTTACGGGGGCTATCACCATGCGCAAGGGCCGTGCCGAAATTGCCGACGGCGGAACGCTCTTTCTGGATGAAATTGGCGATTTGACGATGCAGACTCAAGTGAAACTCTTGCGCTTTTTGCAGGAGCGCACCTTCAGCAGAGTCGGCAGCAACGAAGAACTCCATTCCAATGTGCGTTTCTTGGCGGCGACGAGCCGCAACCTCGAAGAACTGATGGCGAAAAAGCTTTTCCGCGAGGACTTGTTCTACCGCTTGAATATCTTCCCGATTTCGATGCCGGATCTAGCGAAACGCCATAGCGATATTATTTTGCTCGCAGAACATTTTATTGAAAAGATGAACTTGAAATACGGCAAGAATATCGTTCGCCTTTCGACGACTGCAATTAATTTGTTGATGAGCTATCATTGGCCGGGCAACGTGCGTGAACTCGAAAACTGCATTGAACGTGCGGTGCTTACGGCAAGTGACAACTGCATCCACAGTTACAATTTGCCGCCTTCGTTGCAGACGAGCCTTAGCACGGGAAGTGGAAAACCTGTTGCAAACCAGGCTCCGCTTGACGTCATGTTGAACAATTACGAAAAGGAATTGATTACGGAAGCCATCAAACGAAACGACGGCAATATTTCTGCCGCAGGCCGCGAACTCGGTATTTCTCCGCGAATGATGAACTACCGCATGAATAAGTTGGGAATGAATACAAAATAAACCGTATTACTGTATGTAAAAAAAGAAATCGTAGAAGACCTGCGATTTCTTTTTTAGTTCTGCAATTTTACTTTTTATTTGTTCGGCTTGGAAACGATCGGTTTGATGCGTTTGCCGCAAAGTGTTACGATGATGCCCGCTTGTGCGAACATGTAGTAAGCTGTGTCACGGCTGTTGTTCAGCGTGGATTTGGGGTCGTAATCATCCTTGGTCACGAACACTTCGGCAACACCGGAAAGGCTGATGTCGAGGGAGCATCGTTCGCAAGGGAATCCAATCACATAGAGCTTGGATCCTGGAGGAACTTTGCCGCGGGCGTAGTGGAGCGCATTGATTTCGGCGTGGACCATGAACGGGTACTTGTTCGCTTCGAATTCGTGATGGCTGATGAGTTCGCCGGTGTCGGCGTCCAAAAGGTCGTAGGCGAGGAGCTGTTTTTCTCGCGTATAAGGGACTGTTTCGTCGTCGAATCCGGCGGGAGCGCCATTGTATCCCGTGCTGATGACGCGTCCGTCTGCGCTGACAAGAACTGCGCCCATTTGCGTGTTTTGATCTTTGGAAAGGCGTGCCTGGGCACACATCATCTGCGTATAGACTTCGTCACGAAGCTTTGCTCTAGAACTATTCATGCTAAAAATATAGGCAAATTTTAATCAGGGAAATAAAAAAATTATGAAATTATCCGTAAATAAGATGATGTAATTGTATAGGATGTTTAATACGCCATTTATTCTTCAATGCGGGATGTTTTTTTGTTTAAAGAAATATTTTTTTGCGTATGAAAAATAAAAGCGTCGGCCGCAACCTGTTAAGGCGAATGCCGCGGCCATACTTGTATGGCCATGGTTGATCCGTAAGGTTGGCGCTTGCGCCAGGATGGGGAGGGTGCAGGGAGGGGCCCGTGCGGCCTTCGCAACTCCGAGCTGGGGCCCCGCCCGCATACAGAACTTTTCTAAATTTGGTTTTGATGGAAAATTTAGGCAAAGTTTATTTGATTGGTGCAGGTCCTGGCGATCCGGGGCTTTTGACTCTGCGTGCTCATGCGATTTTGCAAAAAGCCGATGTCGTCGTTTATGACCGCTTGGTTTCGCCCGCCATTCTTGGTATGTGCAATCCTAGTGCAAAAATGGTCGATGTGGGCAAGATGCCGACGCACCACAAAGTCAAACAGTCCGAAATCAATAAACTTTTGGTGAAGTTTGCTTGTGAAATGAAGGGGGCGACCATCGCTCGTTTGAAAGGCGGCGACCCGTTCGTTTTCGGTCGTGGCGGCGAAGAGGCTTTAGAGCTTGTGGCTGCGGGCATAGAATTTGAAGTTGTGCCGGGTGTGACCTCTGCGATTGCAGTACCCGCTTATGCCGGAATCCCCGTGAGCCATCGCGGAATTGCAACCAGCTTTCACATCGTCACGGGGCATGAGAAATTAGACGAAAGACGAAAGACGAAAGACGAAAGAAGTGAAGCGTTTTCATCTGTCATTCCCGCGAAGGCGGGAATCTCCGTGCGGTCTGCGGGTAGTATAGACGAAAGACGTGAGACGAAAGACGAAAGAGGTGAAGTGTCTTCATCTGTCATTCCCGCGAAGGCGGGAATCTCCGAGCCTTCTTCTGGAGAGCCCGTTGGACTTGACTTCGAATCTCTTGCACGTTGTCCGGGAACGCTCATCTTTTTGATGGGCATCGGCAATATGGACTTTATCGCGCATCGCCTTATCGAATGCGGCAAGGATCCGAAGACGCCGCTAGCCTTTATCGAAAAAGGGACGACTCCGTTTCAACGTACTGTGATGGCGACACTTGAAACAGCGGGGGAGACCATTGTCCGTGAACATGTGACCGCCCCAGCCATTACAATTATGGGCGGTGTCGTTGAACTCGGCAAGTCTCTTGCATGGAAAAAGAATTTGCCGCTTTCGGGCAAGCGCTTGGTTGTCACTCGTGCAGCAAAACAGTCGAGCGGAATCGCTTCTCGCCTAACTGCGCTCGGTGCTGAAGTCATCGAAACCCCGATGATTGAAACACGTACTTTGGACAATCCGTTGCTTGCGTGTCATCCTGAGCAGTCATTGCACTTCGTGCAAGACCCTTCGACTCAACCATGTCAAAATGCAAGCATTTTGTCGCGGTGTTCGCCTTGCGTGTCATTCTCGACCGAAGGGAGGGAATCCATACATTCCAAGTCGAAGAATCTAGACTCGCACAGTTTTTCTCCTGTAAATTTTGCTGATCTCGAACATTTCGATGTTCTAGCATTCACGAGTACGAACGGCGTAGAAAGTTTCTTCAAGCAGTTGTTTGCTGCGGGCTATGACGTCCGCGTTCTTGCGGGCAAGAAAATCGCGAGCGTCGGAAAAATTACCGAAAAGAAGCTGCTTGAATACGGCATCCGCTGTGATTTCGTCCCCGAAGACCATACCGGCGAAGGTTTGGGGAAGTTGCTTGCTTCGCTCCCTGTGGATTATTCTCGTATCCTTCTTTTGCAAGGCAACCTTGCTGACGAAACTTTGCTCAAACTCCTCCCGCAGGCGACCCGCTGGACGGTCTATGAAACACTTCCCGTTTCAGAACTCCCAGAATGGAAGCGGGAGGCTGTTGCTAGCGCCGATGCCGTTGTCTTCGCTAGCACCAGTGCCGTCGAAAATTTTGTCAAACTTATGCCTCAAGGCACCGCAGGAGTGCCCCCATACCTCAAAGCGACCAACGGGAGCGCCCCCATACCTCAAACCTCCTTTTGCATCGGTCGCATGACGGAAGCCGCTGCCTGCAAACACGGCTTTAATACCGTCACCTCCGACGAGACGACCATGGATTCCCTCGTCAAGAAAATTGCGGAATACTATTGCGAAGGCATGAATTTGGCTTTGCAGGACAGATAAGGCTTTTCTATTCTGAAAAAAAAATTATTTTCTGATAGATAAATACAAAAACATCCAAAGAAAAAAGGTTCTATGCTAGAAAAAGAAATCGAAGAATCGTTCGTCCAGAAATTGGAAGAATTGAAGTACGTATATCGTCCAGATATATGTGATAGGGTTTCTTTGGAAAAAAATTTTAGAGAAAAATTTGAAACATTGAACCGCGTTCACTTGACGGATGCGGAATTTGGCCGTCTGTTGGAAGAAATCACGGATTCTGATGTGTTTAATACTGCTAAAAGGTTGCGAGAACGCAATACCTTTATGCGAGAAGACGGAACACCTCTTCAATATACACTTGTCAATATAAAGGAGTGGTGTAAAAATGATTTTGAAATTGTTCGTCAACTTCGGATAAATACGAAAAATAGTTTTCAGCGTTACGATGTTATTTTGCTGATACAAGGTTTGCCTGTTGTTCAGATTGAATTAAAGAAACAGGATGTAAGCCCTCGTAGGGCTATGCAGCAGATTGTCGATTACAAGTCTGATTCTGGAAATGGCTATGCCAGCACGTTGTTGTGCTTTATTCAGATGTTTATTGTTAGTAATCAACACAATACGTATTATTTTGCGAATAATAATCCAGAACATTTTGAGTTTAATGCAGATGAACAGTATTTGCCTGTTTATCAGTGGGCGGACGAATCAAATCAAAAAATAACAGATTTGAATGCTTTTTGCGATGCATTCCTTAAAAAGTGTAAATTGGGTGAAATGATTAGCCGTTACATGGTTTTGATTGCCTGTGAACGGAAAATGTTAATTATGCGCCCTTATCAAATTTATGCGGTAAAGGCAATTGTCGATTGTATCAAGGAAAATCGTGGGAATGGTTATATATGGCATACCACGGGTAGTGGAAAGACTTTAACTTCGTTTAAAGCGGCGACATTGCTAAAGGAAATTCCTGAAATACAAAAATGCTTGTTTGTTGTAGATAGAAAAGATCTTGATAAGCAAACTCGTGAAGAGTTTAACCGATTTCAGGATGGGTGTGTAGAAGAAAATACAAATACCGATATTCTCGTCCGCCGAATGCTTTCCGAAGATTATGCCGACAAGATTATTGTGACGACGATTCAAAAATTGGGTGTTGCTCTTGATCCGTTGAGTCGAAGTAACTACATGGATCGTTTGCGTGTAATAAGGGACTGCAGGATTGTATTCATTTTTGACGAATGTCATCGTTCTCAGTTTGGTGAAAACCACAAGGCTATTAAGGAATTTTTCCCTAAAGCCCAGTTGTTTGGTTTTACAGGAACGCCAATATTTGAAGAAAATGCGAGGTACACCCAGATAACAGGTGAAGAAGCTGAATACAAGACCACTAAGGATGTCTTTGAAAAAGAATTGCATTCTTACACTATAACGAATGCTATTGAAGATAAAAATGTATTACGCTTCCATGTCGATTATTTTAAGCCTGATGATTCAGAAACGGATTTGTCTGAAAATAAAAGAAAAAAGGCTGTAGTCGATTCAATTCTGGCAAAACATAGGGCTGCGACAGATTGTTTGAAGTTTAATGCTTTTTTTGCAACATCTTCTATTAATGATGCTATTGAATATTATAAGATTTTCAAAGAAGCTCAAACGTTTAAAAAGGCTCAAGATGAATCTTATAGGCAGTTGAATGTGGCTTGTGTTTTTTCACCCCCAGCAGAAGACAACAAGGATATTCAACAGATTCAAGAAGATTTGATCCAGGAACGATTAGATAACCAACAGGAACCGGACAAGAAGAAAGCGGCCCTGCAAGAAATTATTGATGATTATAATTCTAAATACGGAACAAACCATAAAATTGCCGATTTCGATGCCTATTATCAAGATGTTCAGCAACGTATAAAAGATCAAAAATACAGCAATAAGGATTATTCGCACGAGAACAAAATTGACATAACCATTGTGGTGGATATGTTGCTGACTGGGTTTGATTCTAAATTCTTGAATACATTGTATGTTGATAAGAATCTTAAGTATCATCAGCTGATTCAAGCTCTTTCGCGTACGAACCGCATTTTGAATGATACAAAGCCTTATGGAAATATTTTTGATTTTCGTGCGCAGCAGGGTGCGGTTGATTCTGCTATAGCTCTTTTTTCTGGAGAAAAGAAAGATTGTGCCAAAAAGATTTGGCTTGTGGAACCTGCTCTGACCATTATTGAAAAATATCGCCAGGCTGTTGAAGATCTCAGGGATTTCATGGAAGCGTCAGAACTTCCGATGAAACCCGAAGAAATCCAAAATTTGAAGGGGGATGTTGCAAAGGGGGCTTTCGTTTCGCTATTCAAGGAAATTCAGCGCTATAAATTGCAATTGGATCAATATACTGATATAGACAAGGCTGCATTAGAAAGCGTTTCCAAGTTGATTCCAGAAGATGAATTGCAAGCGTTCCGTGGAGCATATCTTGATATTGCAAAACAGTTAAAAACTAAACGTGAAAAACAGCCGGATAATACGCCTCCAGAGATTGAGGCGTTGGACTTTGAGTTCGTTCTTTTTGCATCTGCATTGATTGATTATGATTACATAATGAATCTTATTGCTCGATATGCCGGGGCTGTAACCAATACTACGGTCACGAAGGAACAGCTTGTCAGCCTTATTCAGTCTAGTGCTAATCTGATGGATGAACGTGATGAAATTCTTGCTTATATAGACAGCTTGGATGGCGTGAATGGAAAAACTGAGCAGGAAATCAGGGATGGATATGAGCTTTTCAAAAAGCAAAAATTTTCGAATGAATTGGAAATTTTGGCTGAGAAACATGCGGTTGAACGTGAATCTTTGAAATCGTTTGCGGACGAGGTTGTGTCTAGAAAAATTTTTGACGGCGAAAAGTTGGATGATTTGTTGGAACCGCTAGATTTAGGCTGGAAGGAACGAGCTCAAAAAGAGTCTGCTTTAATGGAAGACCTTGCTCCCTTGCTTAAGAAAATGGCTTGCGGTCAAAGCATATCTGGTCTTTCTGCGTATGAGGCGTTTGATAATGAATAATGAACAGGTTCATAAGTGTGTGCCTACTCAACGTTTCCCTGAGTTTAAAAATGATGGGGAATGGGAAAAAAGTTTTTTTTCGGATGTATTAGATTTTTTGCCGAATAATACATTGTCACGAGCAGACCTGAATTATGATAAGGGTGTTGTAAAAAATATCCATTATGGAGATGTCCTGATAAAGTTTGGTGAATCACTGGATGTTAAGGAGAGTGATCTTCCATTTATTTCGGATGAGAAAAATGCCCAAAAAGCAAGTCAAGGTGCGTTAAAAAATGGCGATGTTGTAATTGCGGATACAGCAGAAGACGAAGTTGTCGGAAAATGTACTGAAGTAACGAATTTGACGAATGAAATTGTTGTTTCTGGATTGCATACGATTCCGGCTAGACCGAATGTACCATTTGCTTCTTCTTTTTTAGGCTTTTATCTTAATTCGGAATCCTATCGAAAACAGTTAAAACCTTTGATGCAAGGTATTAAGGTTATTGCCATATCGAAAGGCGCTTTGTGTACTACAAAAGTTGTTTATCCCAAAAATATTGAGGAACAAAGGAAAATTGCGGATTGCCTTTCTTCAATGAATGACCTTATATCGGCAACAAAAAATAAATTGGAACTTCTGAAAAAACAAAAGAACGGTTTGATGCAAAAATTGTTCCCAGCCAATGGTAAAACTGTTCCTGAAATTCGTTTCAAGGAATTTGAAAAAGATGGGGAATGGGTTGAAGAATTTCTTGGGAATATTGGTCCTGTTTCTATGTGTAAAAGGATATTGAAAGAACAAACCGATATGAGTTATCCTATTCCGTTTTATAAGATTAGAACTTTTGGACGAAAAGCGGATGCTTTTATTTCAGAGAAATTGTACAACGAATATAGAGAAAAGTACTCTTTCCCCTCCAAAGGGGATGTTTTGATTTCTGCCGCTGGAACAATAGGAAGAACTGTTGTATATGATGGTTTACCTGCATATTTTCAAGATTCAAATATAGTTTGGATTGCAAATAATGAACAAATTGTACTTAATATTTTTTTGAGATATGTTTATTCTCTGGTTAAATGGCATATTGATGATGGTGGGGTCGTTAAAAGACTGTACAACGAAAGTATTAGACAAACAGTTATAATGATACCTTCTCAATTTGAACAAAAGAAAATTGCTGAATGTTTGCTGTTAGTAGAAGAGTTGATTTCTTTGTTTGCTCAAAAAACGTCTATACTTGAAAAACAAAAAGAAGGCTTGATGCAAGGAATATTTTCAAATCTGGAATAAAAATTATGCCAAGTCAAATAAAAGATTCTTATTCTGAACTGCAAGAACTTGCTCAATATTTAAGGGGTTCTGAAAAAAAGAATACCATTATTTTTGCTCATAATGGTGTGGGAAAAACAACTCTGTCTATGGTGTTTAAGAATGTTGGAAAAGATTTAAATTCGGGGGCCCATGATACGTTGTATTATAATGCCTATACTGAGGATTTATTCTATTGGGATAATGATTTAGCTAATGATGAAGAACGGGTGTTGATGTTTCGTAGGGAATCTCGTTTTTTTGCTGGGCTTGATGCTTCAGAAATGGAAAGCCGAATTCGCACTATTTTAAGTAGGTATTCTGATTTTGATTTTTCAATAATGTTAGATGTCCCTAGGACGGATGAAAATGGAGATAATCTTTTTATTAATTATATAACATTCAAACGAATGAAATATGACGATGAATCACAAACCATGGATTGGAGGAGAAATATTAAAATATCCCGTGGTGAAGAAACTATTTTTAAATGGTGTTTTTTCTTAGCTGTCGCCCAAATGGTATACGATGGTGCAGACGAGTATAAATGGGTAAAGTATGTTTATATTGATGATCCCATATCATCCTTAGATGATGATAATGCTATTCTTGTCGCAAATCATCTAGCATCCTTGATAAAATCGGAAAAAAATAGTCGTCATACGATTATTTCAACTCATCATGGACTTTTTTATAATGTTATTTATAATGAACTGAAAAAAGCAGACAAATTTTATTTATACAATGAAGAACTCCCCCAAAATGATGTTACGCAACAATCTAAATTTTTATGGAAATTAAAGAATTTAAGTGACACGCCTTTTTTTCATCATATTTCGGTTATAAAAGAATTGAATAAAGCAGTAAGTGAACAAGGACATTTATATACATATCATTTTAATATGTTGAGAAGTGTTTTGGAAAAAACGGCTGCGTTTCATGGTTATAAAACGTTTGGAGAATGCATAAAAAAATTTGAGAATGATCCTGATGAAATATTATATTCACGAATGATAAATATTTTTAGTCACGGTAATTATTCTGTATTTGAGCCTATTGAGATGAATGAAGAAAATAAAAAGTATTTTCGAGAAATATACAAGACATTTAAAGAGCAATTTCGCTTCAACGAGAATCTGTAAACTATGACGCAATCTATTCAACAAGAATTGGGTAAAACCCTTTGGAATATCGCCAATAGCCTTCGCGGGGCGATGATGGCGGATGATTTCCGCGATTACATGTTGTCCTTCCTTTTTTGGAAGTATCTTTCGGACAATTATGTATTGGCCGCTCAAAAGGAATTGCGAAAAGATTATCCGGAACAAGGCGGCTTAAAATCCTGGTATGCTAAGAATTCAGAAGACACGGATCTTTTCGAAAAACGGATGCGTAAAAAAGTCCATTATGTGATAAAGCCTGAATATCTATGGGAAAACATCACTGAGTTGGCGCGTACACAGGATCATGACTTGTTGAATACCTTGGAGAAAGGTTTCAAGTATATCGAAAATGATTCTTTTGAGAGCTCATTCAAGGGACTTTTTTCAGAAATTAATTTAAACTCCGACAAATTGGGTAAGGGATATTCTGAACGCAATATTCTTTTGGCAAAGGTTATCACAACTATAGCGGAGGGTCTTGCTAAATTTTCTACAGAAACAGATTCGCTTGGTGATGCCTATGAATATCTGATAGCTCAGTTCGCGGCTGGATCTGGTCAAAAGGCGGGGGAATTTTACACTCCGCAAAAGATATCATCGATTTTATCTAAAATTGTCACACTTGACAATCAGTTGCCAATATTGGGGCCTAAGCCTAAGTTGAATCGCGTTCTTGATTTTGCTTGCGGCTCGGGTTCACTTTTGTTGAATGTCCGCAAGGAAATGGCAGGGAAGGAAATCGGAAAAATATACGGGCAAGAAAAGAATATCACGACATACAACTTGGCTCGTATGAACATGCTGTTGCATGGGGTAAAGGATAGCGAGTTCGAGATACATCATGGCGACACCTTGTTGAACGATTGGAATATCCTGAATGAACCGAATCCTGCAAAAAAGATTGAATTCGATGCGATTGTTGCCAATCCTCCGTTCAGTCTTAGATGGGACCCAGATGAAGAAATGGCCAAGGATTTTCGATTTAACGGTTATGGTCTTGCCCCTAGGTCTGCTGCCGATTTCGCCTTTTTGCTACATGGTTTCCATTATCTAAGTGCTGATGGGACTATGGCCATAATTCTTCCTCATGGAGTTCTTTTTAGAGGCGGAAAAGAAGACCAAATTCGCAGGAAACTTTTGCTTGATGATAATATTGATGCCGTCATCGGTCTACCTGCGAATCTTTTCTATTCGACGGGAATTCCTGTATGCATTATTGTCTTGAAAAAATGTAGGAAGAGCGATAAGGTACTCTTTATAAATGCAAGTTCTGAAGAACACTACGAAAAGGGGAAACGCCAGAATTTCTTACGGGATGAAGATGTTGAAAAAATTATAGAGACTTATAAGACGCGAAAGAGTGAAAAACGTTATTCACGCGAAGTCTCGATGAAGGAAATTGCAGAAAACGATTTTAATTTGAATATCACACGTTATGTGAGTATTTCTAAGGAAGAGGAAGAAATAGATCTGCTTGCCGTGGCTGAACAGCTTAAAGAGTGTGATAAGAAGATTGAGTCTTCTCAAAAGAAATTAAATGAATACCTTAAGGAACTTGGCTTGCCTTTGATTTGATGCTTTATGACGGATTTGATAAATTTTGCAAAAGAAAATTTGAGTTTGGAACCTCATGATAAGCGGGATGTTTTTCTGATATTGTGTTCAATAAATTTCTTGAATGCAATGATAAAGAAGAATGAGTATAAAGATGTTATACATTATGGAGTAATCAAACCGAGAGTGTCAAGATTGTTTGAACAGTGTATAGAAGACAATACACTTGTAGATGAATTTTTCTTTAATCAAAAAGAAAGATGTGCTTACATTCGCTCGTACGGTTTGCAATTTAGTTTTCACAATATTCAGGAATCTAATCTTATAAAAGAGTTTATAGAATCATCTCAAAATCATGTGCTTTCATGGGATGGAATACGTTTGCAGCCAATTGCTGAAGAATTATTTCAAATGGCGTGTGGGTTAAAAGATGGTTCTGTTCTTGAAAAGGATTTAGTGTCTTTTGTTAAGTCTTTGAAAGAACGGACTGCTGAGGGCGCATAATGAAAGCCATCCTGATTATCGCTCACCATTGCATACTTCCTGGTGCGTACAAAGGTTTCGAAGAAATTCTTGACCGCTTACACCATGATTTGCCGGGCTCTCGTGTGGCGAGTACGAGTCTTTTGGATTTGGAAAATGACCTTCGTACGCTTTTGCGCGAAGACGTGGAATCGGTGACGATTTTGCCGTACTTGTTGCTGAACGGCCAGCACACGAAAAATGATGTCCCTAGAATCGTAGCTCGTCTGCAGGCGGAGTTTCCGCAAATCCCCATAAAGCTCTTGCCGTGTCTTGGCGAATGGAGCGAATTTTCGAATATGGTGGTGCATGGTTTACGCTCCGTCCAGAAATCACCCCACATTTCACATCCTACACCTCGCACCTTAAGCCCCGAGCCTCAAGCCTCATCCCTCTTTTCCATCGAACTTAATCTCGAAGGGCGCAATGTGCTTGTGGTTGGCGGCGGTTCTATCGCACTCCGCAAAGTGAAAACGCTTTTGCCTACAGGTGCCCGCATCACCGTTGTCGCACCGCAATTCGATCCAGAATTTGAATTTCTTAGACAAAAGAACGAGGCTTCGCCTCTACAGACTTCAGACGAAAGTTTTTTTCAAGAAAATTATTCATCTATCGTCTATCGTCTATCGCCTATCGTCTTAATCAAGCGTCCTTACGAAACTCTAGATCTCCGCGGCATCTTTATGGTATTCATTTGTACCGACCAGCCTGCGGTAAATGCTCTAGTCAGCAACGATGCCCGTGCCCGCCGCATTCTAGTGAACAACGCTTGCGATTACCGCGATGGCGATTTTATCGTGCCTGCACGTATGGACTTCGGCGAAAACATTGCCGTAACCGTCTCGACGCAAGGCCACGCACCTTCGCTAGCCAAAAAGCTCAAGCAGAAAATCCAAGCAGAATGGGCTGAAGATTTGACGCAAATCGAACGCGAGTATAACGAGAAATAAAGCTTAATTTATTGAATTATCCTACGAACAAGTTTGAAACATCGAAAAGTTAAGCATACAAAAAAGCCGCTGCATGAGCAACGGCTTTTGAATTTGACTTTTATACTTGAATATTAAAGTCCTTCATCACAGATCTTGTCTGCACCACTGATGTCTGCAATGCTGTATGGTTCAGTCCATTCGCTCCAATCCGTTTCACCGTTTTTGTCTTTCCAAACGATACGGAGCTGCACAAAGTAATTGCAAAATCCACGAACATGACCTTGAAGGCAACTTGACATGGATACTTCGGTGCTCATGATGCGGTTCCATTCCGCTTCAGACGTTGTCGAGGTAAAGAGCTTGTAATGGTCATCTGGATTGTATTTTGTAACGGCCATACAGTTATCATAAACGGTAAGGTCTTTGGTTCCCTTTACAGCAATGTCGCTGGCATAAACACCCTTCTTGATGGACGGTTCCTGGTAGGGGAAGGCTTCAACCCAATAGCAACTATCGCAGTAGTCAGAGTGTTTCTTCCCTTCGCATGTTTCCTTGAAGTAGTTGTAATGTTCAAGAGAGGTGAACCAACGGGCTTCATAGTAAACGGTATCGGTGTATTCCGATTCGAAAATGTATTTGCTGATAAAGTTGCTTGTAATAGTATATGTAGCCATTGCGTCTGTATATGTGACGTCTTCTTTGGTCGATGTGTCCTTATCAACTTCAAGTTCAGTGGTAAAGACTAACGTAAACTTCATGGAAGGCGAAGGAACGTTGAGTGCCATGTAGTCTCGGTATGCAATTTCCGGTGTCAATTGAACCACATCGCTAAAGGCTGATGTATCTCCGTTATTGATTACTGCCATGCGGTAGTATGTTTCAATCTTGTCACGTCCTTGAATGTAATAGTTGCGCAAGCCGCCATCGATTTTCGTTCCAATGTCAACCCACTTGAAGTCTTTGAGTTTAGAACTTTGGATAATGAACTTTCTGTTCGGATTTTCGACAGTGACGCCGTAATCCCACGTCAGTTCCCAAACGCTCGGGGCGATACGTGCAATCGTGAGGTTTGTCGGCGGGGTCGTCAAATCTTCGCCTTCGCCTTTTTTCGGAACTTCAATGACGTTGGAGTATTGGCTTAAGCCCTTGTCGTCCTTGGCGGCAACTCTCACATAGTACTTTTCTGTGTCAGCGGAAAGCTTGTAGAACAGCACGTCTTTATTGACGGTTGCCTTGATATCTTCCCAAGACTTCCCGTTTGCGATAACGAGCTTTTGCAAGACGAATCCCTTTGCCGGACGCTTTGCAACGTCGGTGTATTGCCAAGAAAGCATGTATTCATTGTTGCCCAAAGATGCGAGGCTCAGGTTCACCGGAATGGCGAGATCGATTTCCTGACCGGCAACTTTCGTTGTATCCTGATTCGGAATCAAGACTTCGGAAGAGTAAGTCGATGTTCCCTTGGAATCCTTAGCGGCGACGCGGACGTACTTGCCGCCATGCTTGGTGGCGTCGATATTGTACATGCGAACGCCCTTGTTTGTAGAATCCAAGTTTGCCCAGGCCGGTTTCGCCACGCTCAAGTCGAGAACTTGCAGTCTGAAACCATTTTCGGGGCGATTTGCGTTATCCGTATAGTTCCAAGAAAGCTGGTACTTGTTCACGCCGATGGAATCAGCCCTCAAGTTTGTCGGAACAGCCAAGTCAACGCTTGTGTTGGTGCTTGTTCCTGTGCTGTCAGAAATGCTCGGAATAGTAATGGCTTCGGAATATTCGGAAACACCCTTGCTGTCTTTAGCGGCCACGTGGTACATGTAACCGCCCTTCTTGTTTCCGTCAATCTTTACAACGTAAACACCCTTGTTTGTGGTGCCATCGTCGGTCCACTGGGGGCTTGCTGCGTTGATGTTCAGGCTCTGGAGCTTGAATCCGTTTTCGGGGCGCTTTGCGTTGTTGGAGTAGCTCCAAGTGAGCAGGTATTGATTGTCGCCGAGAGCGGTCAATGTCAATCTTGTCGGAACTGCGAGATCGATTTCCTGACCGGAGACCTTCGTTGTGTCTGCATTGGGAACCTGAATTTCAGAGGAGTAAGTCGATGTTCCCTTGGAGTCCTTGGCCGCAACACGGAGGTAACGACCACCTTGCTTGGTTGCGTCAATGATAATAAAACGAACACCCTTGTTTGTAGAGTCTATTACGGCCCACGCAGGTTTTGCCGCTGTCAAGTTGAGGCTTTGCACCTTGAAACCGTTTTCGGGGCGGTTTGTATTATCCGTATAGCTCCAGGAAAGCTGGTACTTGTTTACACCGATGGAGTCTAATTTCAAGTTTGTAGGAATTGCCAAATCCATGTTGGTAGAGGACGTTGAACTTGTGCTGTCTGCTACGCGTGGAATTGTGATTTCTTCGGAATATTCGGAAACACCCTTGTCGTCCTTGGCTGCCACGTGATAGAGCAAACCTCCCTTCTTGGTTCCGTCAATTTTTACGACGTGAACGCCTTTGTTGGTGGTGCCGTCGTCTGCCCACTTAGGACTCTTGTCGTCAAGATTGAGACTCTGAAGCTTGAATCCTTGTTCTGGGCGGTCTTCGTTATTGGTGTAGCTCCAAGAGAGCTGCCACATGTCGTTTCCTAGACTTTCGAGTTTGAGATTGCTTGGTTTGGCTAGTTCGGCATTCGTGGTTGTATTTGTGCCCGCAGATGCGACTTCGACCATGTCCGTTGCTTTAGAAACCCCGCATGCATCTTTTGCGGATACACGGTAATACTTGCCGGCCTTGGATTCTCCGGTCAAGTTGTACATAATCACTCCTGCGTTGGTGGAATCAATCGTTTTCCACTTAGGCTGCTTGTCCGACATGTTGAGTGATTCGATAATAAAGCTTGTTTCAGGACGTTCGTCATTCGCTGAATAATCCCAAATAAGAACCCATTTGTTATCGCCGTTCTTGACTACTTGGAGATTTGTGGGGGTGGATAGACTTGCTGTAACAGATTTGCATGCTCCTGCTGCACTGGAGGTGGGAGTTTTCCCTGAATTCGATGTAGAGGAATTGTAAACTAAATCATCATCATCGTCGGCCGATGTAGATTCTGAACAGGCATTAAGCCCAAAGGCTAGGGCTGCGAAAATACCTAGTTTCCAAAAAAAGGTTTTTTTCATAATGACTCCATTGGAAAAAATTTATTTACGATAAATATAATACATTATTATTACAAAAGGAATGGAAAATGTTTTTTTGTGGAAAAAAAAATGACAAAAAAGTTGCAATTTGCAATTCAAGGGGTGAACGCAGTATCTTTTGGTGCTTTTCGCTTTCTTAAAAATGCCTTTTTCTAGCTATTTTTTTTAGGAGTTTTTTGATTTGTGCCCCCCCCAAAAAAATGAGTTGAAGAAAACATGGGCCTCGCAAATAAAAAGAAGAATAAACTCATTCTTTTGTAAATGAAATTTTATTTATAGCCGTTGTTTTTGTCTGTAATATTTTGTAAATATAAATACAACATTTGAATTACGAAATGTAATATGAATAAATTGATGATTGTTGTCGTTTTTGGTGCTGTCGTTTCATTTATCGCTTGTAGCGACGATTCCTCTTCCAATGTGGGGGGCGCGGGTGGTTTTACCCTGTTTGACGGAAAAGGAGTTGTATCTTGCGATAGGGTGATGACGGTTGCGGGCATGGAACTACATTCCTGCCATGAAATTGCCGCTGACGATGCTGCTGTAGAATTCTTTAAGGCAAAGTGTGCCCCGGTAAGCGATTTTGACAAAACGACTTATATGGTTGGTGCGGGTTGTCCATCCGCCAAGCTTGCTTGCGATGTTGAAAATCAAGTTGAATATTTCTATGACGATGCATCGGCTCAATTCTCTTGTGCAGAAATACGCCCTTATCCCTTTTACTCTTCCAATGCGGGTGGTTCTACTCAGCTTGACGGAAAAGGAGTTGTATCTTGCGACAAGGTGATGACGGTTGCGGGCATGAAACAACATTCTTGCCATGCAATTGCCGCTGACGATGCAACTGTAGAATCCTTCAAGGCAAAGTGTGCTCCGATAAGCGACATGGACAATACTACTTATACGATTGGTGCGGGTTGTCCATCCGCCAAGATTGCTTGCGATGTTGAAAATCAAGTTGAATATTTCTATGATGATGCTTCGGCTCATTTTTCTTGTGCTGAAATCGGCCCTCATACTATCTAATCAGAAATTGAACGTTTAGCAAGAAATGTCTGGTCCTTGCGGGCCAGATTTTTTGCGTATAGAGACTGATTCGAATTATATTGCTATAATTAAGGACGGAATTACAAAACTCATACCTCAAAGCACCGAAGGTGCGACCTCATACCTCATACATCAAAACCACTATGATTATCCGTCCTCGTCGCTTACGCAGAAATGAAGTTATCCGCAACATGATTGCAGAAACCGCCGTGAACCCCAATTCGCTCGTTTACCCGATGTTTGTGGTAGAAGGGGAGGGCGTCAAAGAAGAAATTGCTTCGATGCCGGGACAGTTCCGTTTTTCGATTGATGAACTTTTGAAGGAATTGGCGGGCTACGAAGCTCTTGGTCTCAAGTCTATTTTGCTGTTCGGCATCCCGAATCACAAGGACGAAATCGCGAGCAGCGCTTATGACGAGAACGGTATCGTACAACGTGCGGTGCGTGCCATCAAGGCGAAGTTCTCGAATTTGTATGTAATTACAGACGTTTGCCTTTGCGAATATATGAGTCACGGCCATTGCGGTATCATCAAGGATGGCGACGTGGATAACGACCCGACGCTTGAACTTTTAGCAAAAACTGCGGTTTCGCAGGTTGCCGCCGGTGCCGATATGGTTGCCCCGAGCGACATGATGGATGGCCATATTACGGTCCTCCGCGAAGCGCTTGACGAGGCTGGCTTTACGAATACGCCAATCATGGGCTACAGTGCAAAATTTGCAAGTGCATTCTATGGCCCGTTCCGCGATGCCGCGGATTCCGCCCCGCATTTTGGCAACCGCAAGACGTACCAGATGGACGTGCGCAATGGTCGCGAAGCGCTTCATGAAGTGGAACTCGATTTGGAAGAAGGGGCCGATATCGTGATGGTGAAGCCGGGCCTTGCGTTCCTCGATGTGCTCCGCCAGACGGCTGAAATCAGCAACGTGCCGGTCGCTGTGTACAACGTCAGCGGCGAATATTCCATGGTGAAGGCTGCCGCGAAAATGGGCTGGATTGACGAAGACGCGATTATCCGCGAGAACTTGATTGCATTCAAGCGTGCCGGTGCGGACATCATCATCACGTACCACGCGAAAGAAGTTCTGGAGAAGGGACTTATATAATAAGGATGTTCTCGGATTTGACCGGGAATGACATAAAAAAAGGGATGACAAAGTTATGAAAGAAGTTACCAAATTTTTAAAAGATATCGGAATTGTGAATCCGATTTTACAAAATGTTGTTGAAATTGCAGTTGTTCTAATTGCAATTGTTATCATTTTGGCAATTATTAGGTTTATTCTAAATTTTGCCATTAAGAAAGGTGCCGATGAATCTGTGAAACCGTTGCTTTATTCGCTGTTCTCGTATGCGATTTATATTGTCGGCTTGCTCATGATTCTGCACATTCTTGGCGTGAATACGGCTGGAATCGTGACGGTGATTGGTGCCGCTTCTCTTGCGATTGGCCTTGCGTTGAAGGACACGCTGGGGAATATCGCGTCGGGAATCTTGTTGCTGTTCCTCAAACCGTTCCGTGCTTCGGATTACATTGAATGCGGTTCCTTGAAGGGTAAAATTGTAGGCGTAGGGCTTTTCAATACGATTTTGATTTCGCTGGATGGTCTTTACGTGTTTGCTCCGAACAGCATGCTGTGGGGTGCTCCCATTATAAATTACAGCCGCAATCCGAAGCGTCGTCTGGATTTGGCGTTTGGTATTGATTATGCGGATTCGGCGGAAAAGGCTATGGCCGAGATGAAGCAACTTGTCGAAAATGACTCGGCGGTTTTAAAAGATCCGGCTCCGTCGTTTTACGTTTCTTCGTTGGACGATAGCGCTGTCTGCGTGAATATGAGAATTTGGGTCAAAACGTGCGATTATTGGGATATGCGTTGCAAGTACATGAAGCAAGTCAAGGAACGCTTTGACGAAGTGGGCATTTCGATTCCGTTCCCGCAGCGCGTAGTGCATATCGTAAAGGAATAGTGGCTTTTAGATGAAAGATGAGAGATTAGTAGGAAGTAGACGGTAGGAAGTGGTTAGTAAACAGTGATTAGTGGGAACGTGTCATCCAGGCCCTTCGATGAACTTAGGGAAGGATCTAGTGCAAGAAATGATGGATTCTATCGGCCTTTGGCCTCCAGAATGACAAGTAAGAAGGTTTTGGCTATTGAAATGGGACCACGATTTTAAGGAATTTATATGAATCACTCTTTAAGTGAAAAGTTATTCGCAGAAGCTAAGACGCTTATGCCGGGTGGCGTGAATAGCCCTGTTCGTGCTTACGGCAACGTGGGGGCGACACCTCCATTTATCGCCCGTGCAAAGGGTAGCCACATCTTTGATGTGGATGGCAACGATTACATCGATTACGTGGGCAGCTGGGGCCCGATGCTTTTAGGGCATGCGCACGATTCTGTAATCAAGGCTGTTGCCGATACGGCTCAGAACGGTCTTAGTTTTGGCGCTCCGTGCGGCTTGGAATCGGAACTTGCAAAACTCGTGATGAGTCTTGTGCCGAGCGTCGAGATGATTCGCATGGTGAACAGTGGCACTGAAGCGACGATGAGTGCGATTCGTGCGGCTCGCGGTTTTACCGGTCGCGATAAAATCGTGAAGTTCGAAGGCTGTTACCATGGCCATAGCGATAGCTTGCTCATCAAGGCTGGCTCGGGTATGCTTACGACAGGCAAGCCGAGCAGCAAGGGGGTTCCGGCAGATCTCGCGAAGTACACGCTTACATTGCAGTACAACGATGTGGCTGGCGTGAAGGAACTCTTTGACAAGATTGGCGATGAAATCGCTGGCGTGATTGTGGAACCGGTAGCGGGTAATATGGGCGTGGTGCCTGCAAAGCCAGAATTCTTGCAGACGCTTTCTGAGGAAACCAAGATGCATGGTGCATTGCTCATTGTGGATGAAGTCATGACGGGGTTCCGCGTGGGCATCCATTGCGCACAAGGTCTTTACGGTATCAAGCCGGACTTGACGACATTCGGAAAGATTATCGGCGGCGGCATGCCGGTGGGCGCTTACGGCGGTCGTTTGGATGTAATGCAACAGATTGCTCCGCTCGGCGGGATTTATCAAGCGGGTACGCTCTCTGGAAATCCGGTCGCGATGGCGGCAGGGCTAGCTACGATGCGTGGACTCAACGCGCACCCGGAATATTACCTGCATGCCGAGGCGATGACGAAACGCTTGCTCGCAGGGCTTCAGGATGCAGCTAAGGCGGCGGGGGTCGCGATTTCCACGAACCAAGTGGGCTCCATGGGCTGCATCTTCTTTACCGAAGGTCCGGTCA
>Ga0129307_1001118_pt1 | contig 31870 bp, 29 predicted proteins | sample P1105metagenome_FD_94437 | JGI IMG/M metagenome (GOLD analysis project Ga0129307, IMG submission 94437) | Capybara group fecal microbial communities from Wisconsin, USA - P1105 metagenome | ecosystem: Host-associated > Mammals > Digestive system > Large intestine > Fecal | place: USA: Wisconsin...
ACATGAACCTGCTCTCTGAGCTTCTGACCACAAAATAAGCCGTCAAATCAAGTAGTCAAAAAGCCGCCAGAACCCCATCAAATCAAGGGTTGTGGCGGTCTTTTCGTAGAGTAAAGCACTCTAGGAAAACAAAACTCATCATATTGAATATTTTATGCAGGAGTATGTCAGAATATGCGAGGTTGTACAGTGCGACAAATGCTTCTAGGCAGCAAGGGTAACGTTGTATCAAAGACTATGGCAGCAGAAAGAATTGTTTTAGCTGAATAATAATGGGAGGAAATGCTTTGAGTACTGAGAAAACTGCTGATATCAGAAATAAGATGACGGAATTACTAAGGAATGAAATGCCTGTGTTGAGAGCAAAAGCACGAGTGTCGCAAGGAGAAATTGCAGATAAGATTGGCATCTCACGCCAGACGTATAGTTCTATTGAAACTGGAAAGAGAGAGATGTCATGGACAACATTTCTCGCACTGATAGCCTACTTTCAGAATAATGAAAGCACAAGACAAATGCTAGATGGTATAGATGGCTTATCTGAAGGGATGGAAATGATCATGGAACGCAATTATAACGAAAATCGGTGATGGGTAGTGAATGAAAAAAGCAACACAACAGGAACATATACTGTAGAAAGAAGATTATATGAGTTCTTCGGAATACTCTTTTTCAGAAAACTTGCATTAAGGCTTGAGAGCTTTAGACATCGCAACGACAATTCCAGGAACGTCAATTATCACCTTCGCAGTAGCGGTATTAGTTCGGTGAAAAGTTTCACTGGTTATTTACTGTACAATGCGGTATGCCACGTTATAAGTTTGGCTTTTGTTGTCGTCTATTTTGCAATAACGGGGATTTTTGGAGCTAGATATATTGTTCTCGATATTTCCATGTGCGTTTTGCTATTAATCAATCTGTACTGCATTATGCTTCAACGGTACACGTACATAAAGACAAGAGGATTCGTAGAAAAATTAGTTAATACCAAAAACAAGCGAATGGTCGGTAGAATTGAGCGCTTATTGCAAAAGATTGAACATAGAGAGTATAGCGAGCTTCAGAAAGAATTTTTACTAATCGAAAAGATTCGAGAAAGCATTCATAACGGGACCGAGTGTGTCATCAAAGAATGCGATGCGGCTATATTAAGAGATATTTCAAAATATGCTAAAGATATCTTCGCAGTTAACAACCATAAAAAAAGAGGAGATGATAATGAAATCTCATTGGAAACTGCTGTTTTGAGCATACCGAAGCAGCCGATGGTTATCAACAAGGTTACACGAAGAGCCGCAAAGTTACAAAGAATATTCCGCTTTGATAATAGTAGCAATGTTCTTTTTGAGTTTAGCATTATTACAGAGACTGGTGATTGCGAGAATGCATATAGAACTCTTGTCCAAGATATGTCTCGTGATTCCGTTGAATTCATTTTTGATGTTCTTTTTGGTGCATACAACAAGGCACTGCTACCCCTTAGGAGAACACAAATATGAGTACGATGCAACAAGAGTATAAAACAAGCTTTCAGAAAAAAGCGATATACAATTCCGTTCTTTCAAAAGAGCTTGGAGATTGCAAGCACAGAATCGAAGCCCGATACGAATGGAAAAGACCAGACCAGGTGTTCACCGTTGACATATCGCTCAAGGATACGTTTGAAGTGGGAATCAATCTGAATACAGGCAGACAGAAGTACTTTGGTGATTCTGATAGTGCGTCTATGCTAGAGATAATATACAGAGCTTATTACATTTCCGCATATATCCGTTGCCTAGATAATGCAACCACTGCTGTTCCACAATCCTATTTTTCAGGCCTCGTATTGCTGTGTGCGATTAACAGTTTGTGTGGTGGTAAAAAGGTAAGAGTGTTTTCGCCCATAGAAAGACAACCGCACAATCTGAGACCGCTTGATGTTCATTGTGCCATCCGTGCATTGACGAGATTAAGCATCGATTGTAGTGAAAGAATCCAGGAAAATTTAAGGGATGATATCAATGGGATTATCAACGAATTGTTAACATATTCCATGCTCCCTGAAATTAGTTACAAGAGAGATGAAGCCTTATTTTCGATACTTCAGGAGATTAGAAATCTCCGAGAAAATGTGACATTACATAGATGTTCCATGACAGATTACACACTCTTTGATGAGTTGACTACCAAAGAATTCGCCGAGCTAAGCCTAGATGAATTGGCGCTTATTTGCGATAACAGTCAAAACCCATTTTGGGGAAATCTTGTAATGCGTCTATTTGCTCATTTGGGTAAGTATATCGGTACAACGAAAGGTAAAGAGTCTTTTATTACAAGCTGTATTCAACATTTTGGAGAAGACTCCATTAGATATTATCGGGATACTGAGCAGACAGAGAGTTTATTGCTTATTGATAATCTTGCGGCAATTAAAAGGCTCTCTAGAATGATTGAACAAGAATCTTCAATAGTTACTGCGGATTGTGGAAAGATCCATTATTTTCAGTAACAAAAGGATACAGAGAAAACAAGAGGAGGAAACCAAATGAGTAGCGGCGTTGAAGCTGATGGAATTGTTGCTGCAGCAGTAATTTTACCTGTTGCTGCCGCCTACGGTGCCGGATGGCTGGCTTGGCAAGGCGGAAAGCTATTGATAGAAGCAAATAGGGCGGTTGACAGACAGATTGCCGAAAAGAAACGGCAACTTGAAGAGGCAGCTCGTCATCGCAAGATGGCTGCGATTTCTGCGCACAGTCAGTTAGTGGATATGTGTTCTCAGATCCTTTCTCAATTAGAAACAGGAAGCGACACTGATATCATTGCAAGTTTTGCCGAGATAGAACAACTTAAATATGATTTAGCCTTGATTTGTAAGGAGACTTTACCCGATGACACCGCGCAAATAGAGAGCTTAACCTCTTTGGGCTATCTTAAGCTCGATAAAGTTGTTCGGCAACAAAGCCAAATTGCCGCTATGACTATGTCGGAATCAGCGACGGGCCTTTATCGGGGACTTTCTGTCGCTGACTTAATGGATGATATTCGCCTAGTTGTGGAAACTATGTCAGTTAATGCAACTAACGGACAGAACGTCGCAGCAGCTAATCCCGATGTCCTTGAGAGAACAAAGCTAAATGAAGAGTTCTCTCGCATTACTGCTGAAATCATGGAGGCCCTTGAGACTGTACAGTCTCTCTCCAATACATATGGACTTACCGCATCTGGTAGCGCATGGTTTCATAGTTGCTTCAATGGAATAGATATGCAAATAGAGGTCTTGTGCAGACCTACAACCTCCAACCAAGAACTCAAGAAAGGCATTCGCCGTTTGCGGGATGCGTTAGATCAGTATGAAACAATGGCGCCAAGCATAGAAAACGATCTAAAACGTATGGGAGCTTTATATAAAGTTTATGTAGATGCATCTAGAGCTTTAGGCGAAGTTGTTGTGGATATTAAGTCATTTAAGAGCGCATCGGATCTGGAGAAAAGGTTGCTCTTTTTGCAGGAACGAGCTAAAAAAGCTCAAGAATGCGCTGAAATCTATAAGAAACTTGGACCGGCTGCATATATGTGCTATGCGTGGGATCAGGAACTTAGAGCTATGGGATACGAAGTTCATAGCCGAAAAAAGATAACCGAAATGGCGAGGAGTAAGCCTGTTCGTGCTAAAGTCGGAGAGGATAAGCTCCCATTCTATGAATGGAACAATGCTGATTTGACACAGCTGTATTCTGTAAGTTCACAGTGTGCATTGCAAGTAATTGTTCATGATGATGGATCAGTTTCAATGCAGACGATTGCTGAAGAGGAAAGCGAAAATGTCGTTCATGTTCAACGAAGCCACTGTTCGCAATTAAGTGCCTTACATGAAAATCTTCGTAAGAACTGGTTCATCTTATACGATTACGAAGAAACAGAGTCTCCAGAGGAAATAAAGACTGTGGTTCAATGGAGAACCTCTGAAGAGAATGCTTGGAGGACACCAGGAGAAACTGTTATAACTGATCAACGCACAAAGAGTAAAGAAGCTGATAAAACAAAGCGGATGCAGTAAGGAGAGATTAGTTGATGAGTAAAATACCATGTAGAAAATGCCCAGGATGTGGTCTTTATCACGGCGTATCCGCATTGATTTGTGATGAGTGCGGCAGAGAATTGAAAACTGTTCCTGCCCTTTTGGTTGAAATCGAAGAGATTCCAGTAGAACTATACGGTGAGATCAATGATGATGCTACGGTTTATGTCCAAAAATGCTCGGCATGTGGTGCTTTGAATTTTTCTGCCAGTATAGATGAACCTGTAAAGGTTTGCTACAACTGTCATAAGACAAGAATTGCTTCAATCATTCCTGTTGAATATGTAGTGAATGAGGGTTCAGACGGTGCTTCAGCAGACAGTGTTACTGGCAAGGATTCGGATGGAGCAGAAACCCTGCAGGAAGAAAAGGTAAACAGGGGCGTTTTTGCCCTCGAAGATGATGAAGACGATGAAGACGATGATTCCTCCCAATGGCAGGACATTCTCGGTAATATTAGACAAACCGTTGGCGCAGCGCCAATTAAAAAGTCAACGACTATTACTGAGACATCGTCGGTATCAATTAACAGCTTCAAAGATGAAATCGAGGAAGAAGATGATGACGAGGACGATGCGGACTGGTCTGGGATTTTAGGGGGTAAAAGCAATCCTACCAAAACTGATCCGGTAGCGACAAAAAAGGAAATTACATTAACTGCAATAAGGTACGGACGGCTATCATTCACAATAGAGGCTAAGGATAACAGTCCATATATGCTTGGGAGGTCAGCAAATCAAAGCAGTTTTTTGTCCAAGGATGGACGTGTGGGCAATGAACATTGTTACATATTTTTCAGAGATGGATTCTGGTATGTAAAAGACAATCATTCAGCAAATGGAACAGCTATTAATTCGCGGGATATTGGACTGAACGGAGAACACATTTTAAACGATGGTGACGAGTTGAAATTAGGGCACCATCCGGACTCGATGGCATTCCGTATTACACTCTAGGCGCAGGGTGGTTGAAACTATGAGGATTGGAAGAATCTTGTCACCAGTACATTCATTGGGACCAGGGGAACGTCTTTGTATATGGACTCAAGGTTGCAGCAAAAAGTGTATGGGATGTATTTCTCCTGAATTGCAGAAACCATCTGAATTGGATATTGACGAAGAGATACTGTGGAAGTTAATGCAGCAGATAGCTGACAAGAATGACTGCTCAGGGCTGACAATATCTGGCGGAGATCCAATGGAACAGCCAGATTCGTTGTTGATGCTTTTAGAAAAAGCACGCAGTAGATTTGAAGATATTTTAGTATATACAGGATTCAGTATAGAGGATATCCTGAAAGGCTGCGCCGGCGGGGCGGGAATTAAATGTTTAGATTATATTGATGTACTGATAGATGGTAGATATGTCAAAGAATTAAATACATCGGACTGTGTTTTGCGAGGGTCAAGTAATCAAAAGATTACTTATCTAAACGAAAAAATGAAACCAATCTATGAAGAGTACATGAAACAAGGGAGAATTGTCGAGACATTTGCTCACAATCAGGAAACGATTATCACAGGCATTCTAAACGAGGTGACAGATTATGAATGAAAATGTAATACCAAAATGGCAACGAGAGTTGAGGTCTTTTTTGGGAATAAAGAGTGGCATTATCCTGGAGGGAAATGTTTATGATGAGTTCCCAAGGTTTCAATATGAGGGTGACGAGACAGTTTTCTTAGACACAGACAATTTGGATCAAACAATTCTGAGCCTTGTCAAAGAAGAACAGACAGATGTGTTTTTCTTTGATCCTGTTGATGGCTTTTACTGTTACGAGAATTCAATTGAAGCCCAAAGGAAAATGTTGCAGCCTCTTTTTGAAGGTTATTCAACCAATGAAATAACCAAGAACCATGGATGCACAGTCTGTTTGATGCCAAGTGAAAAGAAAAAAGGTTGTAAGGGGTCTGCGGAAACTGAACAGTATATATGGGTCAGTGAGATAATTCGACGGGCTGTCTCCGACAAGACTCAATATACGAACAAAGACAACATGGTTTTTGTTTTGAATTTTGCTTCTCGTTTAGACGCATGCAATCTTAGAGAAGCAGAATCTAACACGATGTTCTTGAATTTGATGGCTGCGACAACCTCCGTTCAAACGTCACAGTTGTACTGTAATTCGCTGATTATGGTCGTGGATAAATACAATGACATACCGGCATGGGTGTATTTGAATAATCCTAATGTGAGAACAATATCTGTTTGCGTTCCGGATAGAAACACACGTAGGGTCTACTTGGAAAATCTATATGGCGATCTTGCACCCTTTCAACTACTCAGTGATGAAAACTATGAACCAGGTAAGCAGTTTGTTGCTGAGACAGAAGGGCTTCAGTTGCAGGAACTTAAACAGATTTTACAACTGGCTTATCGTAAAGATATAAAGCCAGAATCAATAGATTTAGCTTTCAAGTTATACAAATATGGTGTACTGGATGATCCGTGGGAAAATTTAGAGAATGACATTCTCGTTCATATAGAGGGTAAACTTGAAGAGCGAGTAAAGGGACAAGATGAAGCAATCAACAAGGTCAAAACGGTAGTAACGAGAGCAGTAAAAGGGCTGTCGGGACTGCAACATTCCGGAGCTTCTCATAAGCCAAGAGGTATTCTGTTTTTCGCTGGTCCGACAGGTGTTGGAAAAACAGAGACAGCTAAAGCCCTTGCTGAAGCAATATTTGGTGATGAGAATGCTTGTATCCGCTTTGATATGAGCGAATATCGCCTTGAGCAAAGCGATCAGAAACTGTTCGGTGCGCCTCCTGGATATGTAGGATACGAAGGGGGCGGACAGCTTACGAATGCCGTTAAGAATAGACCGTTTAGTGTAATACTGTTTGACGAGATAGAAAAGGCTTCGCCGACCATACTGGACAAGTTCCTGCAGATTCTTGAAGATGGTCGGATGACAGATAACCAGGGGAACACGGTTTATTTCGGTGAGACAATCATAATCTTTACAAGTAACATAGGACTAACAAAAGAGGCCACAGATCCGGAAAATGCTTTTAGGTCTACACCTCACAGAGTTCCTACAGTTACGATAGAAGATCCCACAAAGGAGGACACACAAGAGTTTCGCAATCACGTTACGGAATTATTAACCGAGGGGGTTAAAGCATACTTTAATGATAATGGGCGCCCTGAACTTTTAAACAGGCTCGGTGATGACAACATCGTTGTCTTCCAGTTTATCAATGTAAAGGATGCAATTACCATCTGTGACTACAAGCTTGGTAAGATATGCAAGTCAATAAAAGCCAAAAAGGATATTGATATCATTACCGATGACATACTAGATACATTACATGAGAAAGCAGTGATGGAGCGTGCACATGGAGGTCGAGGTGTAGGCAACATGCTGGAAAGAGAATTCATCAATCCGTTTTCTAGTTTTATATGTACGCTTCCGACAATGCCATCGGTATTGCGCTGTCATAACGGAGAGAACGGTATAGAATTCGAGGTGATGTTAGGTGAAAATTAATTTTGCTGCGAAGGTTGATATAGGTACTAAGGAAACAAATGATGATCGCATACTAATTGATGGAGAAGTGCTTGATGAGAGTGCGCTCACCGGAATGGTTGATATACCTTCAGTTGTTGCTGTCTGCGATGGTTGTGGTGGATACTTGGGTGGAAATATTGCTGCACAAACTGTGCTTGAACTCTTGTCTGATGAAGAGCCTGGTAACTTATCAGATTCTACATATCTTGCTCAGGTACTGGATGATTGCCAACGAGCAGTGATGGAAAAGAAAGAAGAGATGCCTCATTTTTCTGAGATGTGCACGACCGTTGCGGGGTGCGTTTTCTGCAATGATAGTATCCTAATCTTTCACTCTGGAGACAGTCGTGTATATAGACATGATCGATGGGGCATTGCAAAAATGACGAGGGACCATTCAGTCGTTCAGGATATGATTGACATGGGAGAAATAACTCCAGAAGAGGCTGCAAACCACCCAAAAAGAAATGTGATTAGTAGATGCATTGGAATTGAAGGACGTCCGCCGGAAATATACATTTCCAACACTCCTATAAATCCGGGAGAAAAGTATTTGCTCTGTTCTGATGGTTTATGGGAAAGTGTTGGAGAAGCACAGATGAAAGAGTTATTGGATGGAGATATGCCATTACACCAAATGGTGGATGAACTTATACAAATGGCACTTAGGCAGGGATCAGACGATAACATCAGTGTGTGCATATGCTCTTGCGATGGAAATGTAGAGGTGCAAGAGAGCAAGCCGTTTATACTGGATTAAAGGAGAAAAGACATGAGTGAAGAGAACAATCGTAAAGCAACGCAGATTGAACAAGGATGGCGTTCAGAGAACCCGAGAACCGGGAGAAATGCCACGCAGGTGGATGTTGGTTGGAGGAGAGAATCTCCTGCGGATGCACGTAAAGCAACTCAGGTAGATGATGGATGGAGAGGTAGAGACGAATCAGGAAGAAGGGCTACAGAAGTAGATGAGGGTTGGCGTGCTGCTACTTCCAGTGGACGTCAGGCCACACAGGTGGATGCTGGCTGGCGAAAAGAGATTGTTGATACTCTTGATCCGGAAAACGTGATGAACAGCGCCACTGCTAACTTTTTTGCAACAATCGATGAATTCAAGGATGCAGTGGAGAAACTTTCGGAACTAAAATCCTCCTTGGGTAATATCTATCCTGTGAAAAAGACGATTTCCAGAGCTGGTGGCGAATCCATCATCTTGCTGTGCTCCGATCCAGATGGAAACGATGTAGTTGCAAAAGTATATTATGAGCCGGTCAATGGTGCAGGCTCGTCAATTTCATCCAGATCTCATGTGTTGGAATACATGGGTACTGAGGAAGGAAAAAAATATACACTTGCTGTGATGGAAATCGGTGTTGTTGAATTTGGCGAAAGTAAATATTATTTTGAAATTATGCCATATTGTGCCAGCACTGACTTGTCAGACGATGGAGCATATCCGTTCGAGCAGCTCGTTGAAATCACCAGGCAGCTAAATGAAGCTTTGCACAGTATGCATCAAGCTGGAATTATTCATAGAGATATTAAACCTGAGAATCTCTATGAGTTTGATGGTCAATACAAACTGGGCGATTTTGGTATTGCTAAAAATGGAGCACAAGGCCGTTCTCGTGTAACAGAACATATTTTGGGAACGGAAGGTTATCGTGCGCCAGAAGCCACTCGATATGTGTATAGTCCTGCAAGTGACTACTATTCTCTCGGCGTTACATTAGCATCTCTGTTCGAAGGGCATTTCATATTTGATAACATGACTTATGAGATGCAGGTTCTGGCTCAGGAAAATGAGCGTTTGCCCTTAGTGAGAACCGATCCTAATAGAGAAGAACTGGAGAACTTATTAAATGGTTTGTGCAGAATAAATCCTCGGCAGCGTTTTGGGTATGACGATGTTAACCGCTGGTTGGCTGATCATAACTATACAGGCGGTGGGCTTGAAGAGGAATGGCCCAAACCCTATCGTATGCTTGATGATATATATCGCGATGAAAAGAGTATGTTCTTTGGCATTACTAAAGATGAAAAGCACTGGGAAGAAGCCAAGACCATGCTTTATAGTAAGATCATAGAGCAATTCTTCATGTCTTTTAGAACTGATCTTGCGAGATCGGCTCAGATTGCTGATGAACTCTATCGTGCCGATAATCGTGATAAAGGGCTTTCAATCTTCCTAAAGAACTTGTTTGCTCCGGGCCCGATTGTTTGGCGGGGGGCCACCTTTAACAGCCTCAGTGAATTGGGTAGCAAAATGGTTGCCACAAAAACACCAGCCGCCTACAGTGAACTGCTCCAAAACCATTGCATTTCTCACTGGTTAACAAATACTGAAGGAATTGATGCGGATGATGACACAATAAAATTGGTCGACTCAATTGAAGCATTATCTTCGACAGAACCTGAAGTGGCTTGTTATTGGTTCGGGAATTCGTTTGCACCTGCAAGAGAACTTAAAATATGTAACTCGACAGTTGCATCTGTTGACGAGTTAATCAAAGCACTTTTCTCATCACCTAACGATTTCTATCAGACTGATGGTTATCAAAAGCTTTTGAATCGCACAGATGGAGCTGACCTATATGGTTTCTTGTACAGCTTGGGCTATAAAGAAATCATAGAAAAGGAGTGGGAAAATCTTAGATCATGTGATTTGTTCAATAAAACATCCATACTTTTGTCCATGTTAGACACCATTGCGGTTAAGGCAGGAGTTGATTCGACAACCATAAGAGCTTTCTTCACCCTTTATGGTCCTGTCGGCTTGGCGACATTTACAAAAAGACTAGTGGAGAAAAATGTATATATGCCATTGGATGCCGATGGAAAACAGCTGTTAGGAAGAATCTCAAGTTTCAATGCTCCGGCAGGAGGGACGGTAGATGATCTGTTCAGAGCATATGCTCCTTTGGTTGACAGTGTGGACAAGTTACGTAAAAACCTCATAGAAAATCCTCATTGTATTTTGACAGGTGTTTATGAGAATAGAGGTGTGATTTGCACAAATCTCTTTGGATGCTTCGCTTTCAAGATTTTTGACCGAGTGGCTCCTTTGGGATTTAATGCGTGGATAGAAGCGAATGGAGGTGCAAGATAATGAACTTCAACAATAGTATTATGCTTGATACATATTCCAATAACGCAAATAAGCAATTTGGCGATATGCAAAGCCGCTTGTCTGAGATTGAAAACAGCTTTCAGACCAGGATGAATGGAAAGACCACTGGAGGACTTGTAGGTTCCCTTATTGGAACTATTGCTTGGCTTGCAGCCTTTATCGCTTGTGCGGTTTTCGCTAGGAACATGGTCGACAGTACCATGCTTCTAATTGCGATGGCAATTGCTGGTGGGTTGATTCTGTTTATGCTGATTGATAACATCATGGATTTTTCTTACTATGGGAAAATTGCTTCCTATAAAAACTCTATTTCTCAATTACAAAACAGGGTTTCTATAGGGAAGAACTCGATTAAGTCCAACCATGATGCATTTATGGCTTCTAGAACAAAGGGGTGGAATTACCTACTCAATGCCGCACCATCCATCCCCGAAGAGGCGACATCTGTTGAGACAACGATGACAAATATGGAGTCGCTGAAGAAGGGTTTTATAAGTGGAGCAAAAAACTTCTTTTTCTATGCGACTGTCGTTGCAATAACAGTTGTTGGGTGTGTTGCGTTGTTTCCAACTGGTAGTAGTATCATTACCGGGATTACTGGCGAATCCATCTCGAGTGATACACTGATGGCTTTCAATGTTATTGGATTAATAGTAACGGGCGTAGGTGAGATCATTCTTGCTAAATTGGTATGGAGTAAGACAGATTGCAATGTTACTAATACGACCTTATTTATAGTCGCACTTGGTCCAATTGCTTTCTTAGCATTGCTCTTGGTTGCAACACTGCTCGTTATGTTGGTTATGTGGCTTGTCGGAGTGGTGCTTGCTATCCTGGCGGTAGTTGCTGTTGGCGGAACTATTTTTGCAGCAACAAGTGGTGGTTGATATGAACGTGAAACTGAGAAAGATTCTAGAGGTATTTCTGATAATAGTCATTGTTGGATTATCGATAGCGATATTCCTGCTTAGAGACAGAATCCAGAACGTGAGTAATGTAAGTTACTTGGGGCTGTTTTTGCTGTGTTTCTTGGCGAATTCGACAGTCCTGCTCCCTGCTCCAAGTTTGATGATTGCGGCAAGTTGTGCTCTGATCATGAATCCGCTATTGGTTGCTATATTTGCCGCCCTTGGTTCTACATTGGGCGAATTTGTCGGATATGCTTTTGGAACTGTTTCAAAGGATCTTTCTCCTAAGTTTCAAAAAATAATTGATAGGTTTGCTGCGAAAATCCATAACCAGTCGCTTTTGGTCTTTATCTTTGCAGTGCTTCCCTTACCCTTGTTTGACATCGTGGGCATTTATTCAGGAGGGGCAAAGATGAATCTTGCAAAATTTTTTCTTGTATGTTTTGCTGGTAAATTTATCAAGATGCTGGTTTATACAAGAATTTATGACATTATGGATTGGGCATCATCTTACTTGCCATGGTTGGGAGGAATTCAATGAGTGAGAAGAACCGAATTTCTGCGGATGTACAAGATTTGTGGGTGAAGCTAAATGCACGATGGCGTGGAGAAGATGCGGATGCTTTTCACAGAGAATACATTGTAAAGATATCTGAGATTGTAGATTCGTTCGATGATGCGTGCTTTGAGTTGAGCAGTCTTTCCGCAGAGTGCATGAAAGAATTAAATACACTTGAACAAACACTGACGGATCATTAGTTGTAATGGGGGCATCATGAAAGAGTTACAGGAGTTGCTTGCTGAAGCAGCACATTTCAAAAACAGAAGAAGTAATCTTGCTCAAGGGCTGAGAGATGTTGATGTTAGGTTTAAGAACAATCTTGAAGCACTTGAGTCTGGGCATGCTTCTAAAATTAATAATTTTGAAGCGGAGCGCCAAGCCGCACTTTCCGCTATTGAATCTCGTGCAAAAAAAGAAATTGCCGACTACATCCAAATGAAAAATAGTCTGCAACAATACATTGATCCCGTAAGACAATGGTGCCCTAAGTCTTCAATGGTTAACTATACCCCCAACCCCTCAAGGGTTAATGAAGCAGAAGTGAACCAGTTGATTAGAATGCTCCAGGAGCAGGGACTCATGGCATGGATCAAGAGAACTTTTAAGCTTGACGGGTATTCCTCAAGAGCTGATATGGCTCTCGACCTGTGTCGTAAAATTGAAGATGCATGTGCATATTGCAATGAGAGGATCGCAGTAATTGAGGCTAGAGCAGAAGATGAACGAAACAGGCAGGTTACAGAAACCCGAAGAAAAATCGCAGCTGAGCAGGAACGGTTCAAAAACGAAAGGCATGAATTAGAACTCAAACAAAAAGTTGAAAAGGAACAGGCACTCACAGCTATAAATAAATTTGACAATTCTGAGGAATTAAAGAAAATGCATACAAGAATTGAACGTATGCGTGTGGATGCTGAGAGTTCCTGTGGCGTGTGGGGAGAGTATACGGCTCCCACTGTAATGCCAGAACAGGTGCTCCTATGTGAGGCCAAGATAACTCTTCCTAATGCTAACGGCGTTGAAGAAACATTGGCGTTGCCGGTTTGGGTTAATCTCTTTGAGTGCAATATCATCGTTATTACATCATCCACAGGCTCCACATCAAGCACTGATTGTAATGAGAAACTATTTGTCCGTAAATTGCTGGCACGAATGCTGAAAACTGTTCCGCCGGAAAACTGTAGCTACTCCGTATTTGACTCATTACACAAAGGAGCTAGTCTGGAACGTCTGATTGATGTAACGAATGTTGGAACAACCGACCTTAATTTTGACTTGTTTACCAGTGATGAAAGTGATGCAAAAGTTGTATCGTGTGCAGAAAGAAGAAAATATCTGCGCAATCGTCCTGCTGAAATTATTAAATTTACTGCAGGACGCAACAAATCTTTATTTGAATACAACCGGGAGTCTGGGGATTTTGAGTTTCCATTTACCTGGTACATTGATTTCAATTTTCCCGATGAACCTGATTCCAGGTTAATGGATGATATTAAGGAGCTGTTTGTTAATGCTCCTGCAGCCGGCTATTCTTTTGTGTTTGTGACAACGCCTCGTGGATTTGAAAAAATAAAAAAGTCTGCAGGGCAGTATACGAGCACCAAGGTTCTTCATATTGATGTGGATAAGTCTGTCTGCGAAAAAGGAGGTCTTGAGCTTCCATATTTAGGGTCTGGTAATCCAAGTTCGGAACAAATATATAACTTCATGACCGCCTTGAAAAAATACTATGATGAAGGAGACTCGGTTAATAACCGTATTGATAGTGTTTTTTCGTCCAAAGGGATTGAACTTCGGGATGCATCAAAAAAACTTACCATTCCGATGGCACTCGACAGCCGTGGTCGATTGGTGGATTTGGAACTCGGAGGAGAAGGCAGCGTGCATGGATTTATCTCCGGTGGCACGAATAGCGGTAAGTCAACATTGCTCCACACCATTATTCTAAGCGCATGCTTACATTATCATCCGAGAGATCTTGAAATATGGTTGGTAGATTATAAGCAAACAGAGTTTTATCTTTATAAGAAAAAGACGCCGCCGCACATTAAACTCATTGGAGTGAGTAAAACGGCAGACTTCACCTTCAGCCTATTAGATAAAATTGAAAGTGAAGCTAATCGTAGGACAGAACTCATGAACCGATTTGATGCACAAAACTTGGAGGAGTATCGTAAGCATGAGGGTGAGCCTGGATACGAAAGCATTCCGAGACTTTTTATAGTAATTGATGAATTCCATGAAATGAGCCAATTTGTTGCCACAGAAATGGAATATAAGGACAAGCTCGAAAACATACTCCGCGAATATCGTGCGCAGGGAATTACATGCTTAATGGCAGACCAGACTTTCAGTACGGGCTTGAGCGGACTCACTTCTGCGGCTAAGAATCAGATTGGACTTCGTATTGCAATGCGAAATGAGGCTTCTCCGCAGGAAATTAAAGATACCCTAGAAGTAGATAGGGCTATGTATTCCGATAGTATGCAACATACAATCGCGATTATGAGCCAAGGTGAGTTTATAATGAAGGTTTATGTCAGAAATTCACGTGGTGAATTGACTGATATCAAATTGGAGAAATTCAAAGGCTTGTTTACAAAGGGTGATGACATAGCGCCAATAAGCAAAGCATTAAGATCACTCTATAAAGGACAATACAGCAAGGATTTGCTTTATGTAAATACAAAGGAACAGGTGTATTGGGATGACTCTGAACCTGCAGCACTTGATCAAGCGGAACCACTGAGATATCCCAATGTTCGCTTGTATTTGGGAAGATCCGCAACACTCAGACCGTGTTTCGGGTTAGATATTGGCAGACAACCTGATGAGAATCTCTCTATCGTCGGCGGTACTGCTTATCAAAGATGGGAACTGCTAGCTTCCATAATGAAAAGCTGTAAATATAGGAATTACAAATTGGTGGTCTTTATGGCCGAGTTCTCCGATTTAATGAGCGATTTTGGCAGGGATATTAGAGATTTGTGCAATAGTATTCCCAATGCGGAATTACTGGAGACTATGGAGGATTGGTGCTATAAACTCGACGAACTCGAAAAAGTAATAGATAATCGTCGCAATACGGAGGAAATTATCTGTATTTTTATTGGGCTTGAGATAGCAAACATTGAGATGGGACGTTTGCCGGATAAATCTGGAAACGGTGGTTCTTCCGGAAAGTCGTTTCTTGCTACAATCAGCAAATATGCAACACCTGTTGATAACCAGGGAGTTGAATCAGATACTTTCAACGAGTCTGCTCCACAGGCTTTCAACGCAACACCCATTATTGATAAACTGTTCTCTTCTGGAGCTCGTAATGGCATCCGATGTGTTACGGAAGTCAGCGTTTATAGGCAGTTTTCTAGAATCCTTAAGATTAAGGATATGTGTAGGCATAAAATTGCGTTTTCTATGAGTGCTGATGACTGTCTGATGTATTTGGGAAATAGCAATTTTCAAAAAAGTATTGGACAGAATGCTGTGTATGGGGATGGAGGAAAAGAAGTTAAAAAACTGTTACCATATAAACTATAAATCAAACAGGAGGATTTTCTTATGAATGTTGACACTGGAAAAATGGCAGAATACGCAGAATTTCTTGATGAGAATTCGAGAAAGATAGTAGAGCTCTGCACCAAAATTGAGGAGACGTTAGTCCTTGCTGTACAGTGCATGGATCAGCAAAGCGGTCGAGGCGCCGCTCAACGGATGGCACAAAACCTTGAGAACATCAAGAATAACGTGCCGATTAGTGATGATGCAAGCAAACGCTTAGTATTGTCAAAGAAATATGTTGACAGTGCTGGAACTGTATTTGGGAGGTAAGAAATTATGGAGTTTGTTGTAAATGAAAGCGGATGCAGACAGTTAAGTACAGATATGCTTTCCAATATGCGTGAAATTGCTACGCTGATATCTGAAATAGATTCGCAGAACGGAACACTTAAGGCAGCTTTGGGAGATGACTACGATGCCATTGCCAGGTCAGTTCGTTATATGACATCTGAGCTGTCAAATGCTCATTCTGAGTTAAATGTAATCATTAATGATATGAATGAGTATATGTCACGAGTTCATCAAGCCAGAGTATCTCTGAACTAAAGCTATGGAACTAAGTTACGATAAAGCAGCATTGCATGAGTATATGGATGACATCAACGGTGTTGGCGAGATCATGCGCCGTTCAAAGGATGAAAGCTCCTCAGTCTATTATTCATGCAAGCAGCAATATACCAGGCTATATACTGAAATGGAGCAAATTACCAGAACAGCCTACAACAAGGTAGAGGCTGCTGAAAGCATGCAACGAACAGCCGAGGCAGAATTTGACCTTGCCATGAGGTTAATGGAAAATGCTGAAGATGAGAACACCCAAGAAAGTGCTAGACGGCAACTTCAACACGCGCAAGAACTCAGAGCCGAAGCCGAAGCTGAAATGGCAGTAGCGTCGGCTGAATACTCAAAAGCTCAAGCCAAAATGAAAAGTTTGACCGATGTGTGGGATAGGTTCCAGTCACAACTAGAGACTGCCGCTCACAAGGTCGAGGACGGGCTTTCTGCTTTTGTTACGGTTGTTGGTAATGGCAACCGTGATCTTGGCGAATACATGAATGTAATGGATAAGGCACAGGCATCCTTGTATGAGGGAAATCCAGCAGGACAATCTGTCTCCGCAGGTTCCGGTTCGGCAGCGCAAACACAATCAATTGAATCAGGAGTGAATGCATCCGCTAGAGAGTCAACAATGTTTAAAACCAGAGCTGGGAACACTGTTGGATTAGCGAAAGTGGCTGGTGTGACCGCGATTGCGATGCATTTGGATGGTAAAGAATACTCTTTTTCTAATACTAAGGCAGGTGCTGCAAAGGCTTATAGAACCGCTGTTAAAAGTGGCGATTCTGAACTAATAGCGAGAACGAAAGACATGTTTTCTGCTGGTGGAGTAGTTCAAACCACAGAAAGAAGGGATGGACAACAATATGTTACTGACACAATGGCTGAACTCCAAATGGGACTTCCAGATACTATAGACAGAGAAATGGTTTTAGCCGGAGCAGAGGTGCGAAAAATGCGATCTCCGGAAACAACGACATCAGAAGGGGATATGAAGGGTTCTTGGAAAGACTCGGTTTTTTACTTGGATGACGGTTTTGTTCCACCATATAAGAATGATCAAAATCTCACAATTGCTGAAATAAGACAAGATTTGCACGATACATGTGGAATTGATCTCGGAGGAATTCCGTTTGTCGATGGAGTAGCAGATTTCAGTTCTATTGCAATAGCAAGTCTTTCTACAAAGGATATAGTCACTCAAGCAACAGGGATGTCTTCACATGAATATGACCAGTTAGAGCCACTTGAACGCACAAGACTGTTTAGTGAAGTTTTTGGGGAGGGCAAAAGGACATCTAACTTTACAATTGCAGATCGTCTGGTCGCAGAGAGACAGTTGCCCATCCCTGGATTACCCGATGGATATACGGCACAAGATGTAAAAAGATGGCGTAGCGATCCACGGCATCGTTTCACTTGGGATGAACAAGTCAATGGTGGTTATAATCTCGTTCCAACCATTATTCACGGTAATGTATCGCATACCGGGCTAGTCAGCTCATCTTCGAAAGCAATTGAATATTTTGAGGAAAGAGCAAATGATCCACCAGAAAAATACAGTTGGGACGAATCAGAAGCGCCTATCTCAATAGACGAGTTCTTAAAAAAGGGCACAACCTAAGAAAACAATAATGAAGGAGATGCAAACACATGGGCTTGATGGAATACATACTTATCGGAATAGGAATAATTGCGGCGCTGTTCGCAGTTGGAAATCTTATTATTAGGGTGAGCGTGTATTACCGTCAGAGATTCAACATGAGTGTTTGGGCAGGAGTTTTTAAGCTAGTGATAGCGGGCGTAATAGGGACATATGCGGTAATTCATTATGAAAAACCTAATCTCCTTCTGATAGCCATTGCGATAATCATTGCAGTTTTAGTTGCTTTTCTTGACATTCGTCATGCCGGTGCGGGAATGGGAATCACAGCATTACTATTCCAGATTGTGATGGCAGGGTTATTTGTTTTCTTATTGCTTGTTTTAGCGTTGAGGTTCGTGATTAATACTGCGACTCATAGGCGTGGGCGGCAAATACTTGCCGTGTTAGGTGGTGCTGAAGCGGCAAGATTGTTTTTTAGTTTTTTTATTCCATAACTGTATTATAAGATTGAATTAATTCAGTCTCATAATAAATCTGAGAGGAAAGGAGGATGCAGGCATGAAGAAGGTTACAGTTAAGGTTGTGAAGCCGGCTACTGATAAGAACAACGTTCAGTGCTGCACTTGCGGAATCATCAGCTAAGAGTTGTTTGAATTCGCAAAAAGGGTGCCAACCGCTCTGCGGTGGCATTGCGGTTGGCATTTCTTATTTACGAGGAGATTAGTGTTATGCAGATTTCAAAGTATGTAAAAACCATTGAATATAAGGACAGTGTCGTCCTTTATCATACAAAAGAACACTCGATTATTCAACTTCCGAGGGAAGTTGTTGATAACCGAATAATAATAGAAGACTACATTGATGAGGAATCGTTGGAAGCTATCTCAGAAATGAGGTTTAGCGTAGACTCCGATTCGGAAATTGATCTAAAAGCAGCACTGATAAATAGCAAAAAACTGTTCATTAGTGTAGAACTGAATCTGAGTTGCAATTTAAGATGTCCCTACTGTTATCAGTCAGGAACACATAACGGAAGCATCATAACAGATGCTGATTTGGATTCTTTGCGTGAATATATAGAAAAAGTGTATAAAATCCAACCGTTTACAGATTTATATTTAAAAATTCTTGGCGGAGAGCCAACATTAGTTTGGAATAAGCTTAAAAAAGTCTACGAAGATAGCAAAAGAATATGCAAAGAATACGGAATTCGCTTTCATCTGCTAATAGATACCAATGGCACAATTATTGACCGATTCGAGGAGTTAAAAGAATTTGAGAGCATTCTGTTCACGATTCCTTTAACCTACAAACAATTTCACGATAAAGTGAGATGTGATTCAAAAGGAAATGGAACCTATGACTTGGTTATAAGTAACATTAATAAAATAAAAGACATGATACCGGAATCGAAAATTGTGATTCGATTTAATGTCGATAAAGAAAATGTTAATTATTTTGAGAACTTTCTTAAAGACATAAAACAAAAGTTATCTTTTTTGCCCTTGGTAAGCGTGAATTATACTGCTGAATTAAACGGTAATGCTGAGTTTGGAACTGGTTTGACATATGAAGAGTTTATTAAGTGGTCAAGTTCGGTTGCTGTTGATAGCCTTTTGCGAGTCGGATTACCGGTAACAATCTCTCCGATTATATCGATTGAAGAGTGCCAATTTAGATCCAAATACAGTCTTAAACTATTCTCCGACGGAACAGTTGGAAGCTGCGCAATGTCTTTCTTCGATAACGAAAGAACAATGATCAGCGACCTTGTTAGTAATGTGGATTGTGAGACTTATCAGTTTTTCCATAACAAGAAAAAGCAAAGCATGTTATCTGAAGATCAGTGTTTACAATGTGTGGACATTTTTGTTTGTGGGGGAACTTGTAAATTGCCGTGCATAAAAGCACTCGATTCAGATGCCTGTGCTAAAAAACTATACGGAATATCCTTAGAGGATTTTATACCAAGATATATTGACAGTCAGGAGGCTGGCAATAGTAATTTGTTTGTTGTGTTTGAAAACGGCGAATCCTACCGATAATGATATTGATAGTTTGCTGGACTGGAGGTACAAAATGATAATAGTTCGAGGAAATACTTTACCGGATTACTCTCTATTGAGTATGAAAGCAGGTAGCGCAGAAATTGATGGGTATCAGCATCATGAAAAATGGCAGTATAAGCCAATCATGGGTGTGAATGTAGAAGAAGTGGCCGGAGACGATATAGCTGAATTAACTCAAGAGGAATTTACAAAGGCGAAGAAACGAATTGGCACATCAAGATTGATCCCTTCAATGTTTAATCTGATTAGGACGTTCGAAGACGGTTTAACATTGGTAATTAATACGATGACGGAAGCTGTTGTTCTTTTGAACGAAGCAGAAAAGGCTTCCTTTTTAAGTGTGGAAAAAACAGAGAAATACGGAATGGTTGAAATACAGCTATTTCTGCTTGGAGTACTAACAAAGGATGATGATAGCGAATTATTTAAGTTGGAGGTAATTAGAAATCGTTCAGCTTTTGCCTCAAATGATGCTATAAATATCACAATTTATCCAACTCAACAGTGTAATGCAAGGTGTTTCTACTGTTTTGAAAATGGAGAAAAGCAGCAACCCATGACAATGGAGACGGCAGACAATGTCGTTAACTATATTACTAAAAATGTAACAGAAAATGATGAGGTCGTATTTAGATGGTTTGGTGGAGAACCGCTTGTTGGAGCTAATATCATTGATTACATTACTGAACAAGTCAATGCTAATTTTGGCGGAAAATTGAAGTTCAGTTCTATAGTAACCACTAATGGATTTAATATTACAGACGATCTCATTATTCGAGCAAAGGAAAAGTGGCACGCAAAAAAATTCCATTTAACAATTGACGGTTATAGAGAAGAACACGACAGAAGGAAGAACTACTACAACAAGAGCGTTGATGCCTATCAAAAGTTGCTTTTCGACATGAGAAAGCTTATTGATGCAGGTATATTTGTCGTGTGCAGATTCAATTTAGACAAAAAGAACATAGGCCAGTTAGACGATATTCTGCATGATCTGGAGCAATTTAGGGGAAGCGATCTTTTTTATATTCATACTACTACATTGCGCAGACCTCCTAACGCTCCCCTTGAAGATTACATTTTAGCACAGGACTATGACTGGGCTTATGATTTAATTTGGAGAAAAATGTTCTCTTATGGTTTTTATGACGGAATAAAACATATTCTTCCGCTACGTCTGAGAGGTAACTGCTTGGCGTGCGTTATGAACGAAGTACTTATTAATTCCGAAGGTAATCTTTTTAAGTGCTTGCAGCATACGACAGAAGAGTCGCACAAGGTTGGAGACTGCGTAACAGGTGTGGTTTTTAATCAGAATTATATAGACTGGTTAGATGTTTCAATAAAAAGACCACAATGTCAGAAGTGTGCATATTTACCTATGTGTGCTGGTGGGTGCAAGGAGTATTGGTTTGAGAATCGACCTGAGATATCCCCTTGTGCCAGGGAAAAAACATACTTTAATACATTAACGAACCTTATCCATGAATGGGTGACAACGGGGAAAATCGTGGAGAGGAGTTAGTTTATGGAGATGAATTTAAGAGAAGATAAGTTTCACATAAGGGCATATTTTGCTTCTTGTTCGTGTCGCTGCGAATTCTGCTGTTTGGGGAACTACCCCAAGGAGAAAAGAATAACATTTGATGAATACGAGAAAGTAATGCTTAAATTTCAGAACATAGAACAGCTGTATGGTATGCGCTTGAGATCTTTTATCTATAATTGTGCAGAGCATCCCTTTGTTAAACGTCAGGTAGAACTCTATGATCGTTTACCGATGGCGGCAGATGAGTATACACAATTGGATTTGAATGGTACAAAAAAGAAATCTGAGCAAGAGATTTGCGATTGGTTTGAGAGCCTTACTGATGCCGGAATAAAAAAAGTAGCTTTCTCTTGGTTTGGAAATAATGATACTCATGATAAATTTGTCAATTGTCCTGGTTATTATAAATATCTTGTAGCTTGTGCAAACGAGGCAAAAAAACGTTCCATACCTGTTGTTAGTAAAGTCTTTTTACATAAAGGAATCCTAAGCGAGCTGGACAGCCTTTTGGGAGAGTTAATGACAATTAGTGATAGGATTATCCTTGCGTTTATGGAGTACACAGGGAATGCAAAAGGGATGTTAGATCAATTTGTCACAGAAGATGATTTAATGGAACATCCTGAAATTCTGCCGTATATGAGCGATGTATATCTGAAAAAATTTAGACCTGAAAGAGAATGGATTCATCTTTCCAATAGCGGAACATTTCCCAAATTCAATATTGTAGACTACATACTTTATTTGAATTCTGATAATATCGAATATGTATTGACTAAATCAGTTGATGACATTATCAATGATTTTAGAGTTATGAATAGAGAGTTTATGGAATCAATCCCAAGCATTACGACATTGGCTAATAAATATGGTGATAGCACCAGTAATGTGCTTTTTGAGTGTAGAGATGTAATGAGAAAATGGCTGGATTCATTCTATGAGGATGCGTGCCTGGATAAAAGAAGACTATTCAGCTTCACAAATAATTCTGTGGAATGGAAAGTATACGAAAGGCTGTAAAGATGATTAATGAATGGAAGGCGTTCCCCATAAGATTTTCACATGGATCAAAAGGAAACCAATATCCATGTATGGCAATCGGCACATATGGATTATCAGAAACAGAATTGTTAGGACTGTTTAAGGCGTACCATTATGATGAGCTGCTGATAGATACTGCATACAGGTATGGAAATGAAAAAGAAGTGTCCTCTGCAATAATGAAAAGCGGTTATCCGAAAGGGCGTGTACGGTTCATAGGAAAGATATCCTACAATCAGCAGATTAACGGAAGGTCAGTAAAAGAGGAGTTACAAGGGACACTAAATAGATTGAAGATAGACATAATTGACTTCTACTTGATTCATTCACCTCGATATGAAGGCTTTCACGAAACATGGCAACAATTAAGAGAATTGAGGAACGCGGGATACATAAAGGAAATTGGTGTATCAAACTTTACCAAAGAAAATATAGAAAAACTATATGAGTTATCAGGCGAATACCCGGCTGTGAATCAGATAGTTTACAATCCTTTCATCCAAACGGAACAAACAGAACGGTTGATTGATTATTGCAATTGCAATAATATTTCTATTCAGATTGCAATGCCGTTTGGTGGTCGTGAGAATAGCAGTAAACTTGATGAAGAAAAACGGAAACACATTATTACTCATTTATGCAGTTGTAACCTTTTGAGCATAATAGGTACTCACCGGTATGAGCATATGATTCAAAATTTTCAAGTATTAGAGGATTTAAAGAGTGTTTATCAACCGTAAAATACAAGGTACAGTAATAGACTTTGATCGTTGCATAGAAATAGACTCTCAATATTCATGCTGTTCTCATGACGAATACAGACATTTAGAACTGTGCAACCAGTTTGACAATTATTCAGAACAATTTGAGTTTAGGCACAATGAAACATTTTATGTGTACCATGACGTGGTTGTGGAATATGATATAAAAAACGAAAAACAGACGATTGTGTTTCCTAAAGTATATTATCGGATAAGGATTGAGAAATCACAGCCTATTGTAATGTACTTTAACAAGATAACAAAGAAAGTCAGTATTGCTGATGGATTTTTGGCATAAACTTTTTTTGAAATATTGTATCCGTCCTACTTCCCTACTGCCCTGCTGCCCTGCTTTGATATTAAGACGGGGCTTTTTTGTCGTAGAATAAATAAAAAATCGCAACTCTATGCGAAAAACTCTTGCACCGAAACAAGTTCTGTGCTATAATATACTTGATACTTTTTACGCTACCAAGGCAAAGCTATGTGCGTCCTTGGGCTTGATGACATTGGAGGATGAAAATGTCAATCTCATACAACAGATTATGGAAGTTATTGATAGATAAGAATATGAGCGTCGCCGAAATGCGCAGGGCTGCTGAAATTGCACCTAACACCGTCACCCGGATGAAAAAAGACCAGGAAGTGACAATGACCGTGTTGGAGAAGATCTGCGAGGCATTGGATGCCGATTTCGGGGACATTGTGGAATATAAAAAATAGCGAAAACGGAGGTCACTCATGTTAAAAGATAAGAGCTTGACGTATGTGACGCTGTTTAGCTCTGCGGGTGTTGGCTGTCATGGTTTCCAAATGGAAGGATACCACTGCATTGCAACAAACGAGATCATCGAACGTCGTATGCAGGTACAGCGTTACAATCATAAATGTGAATATGACTCCGGCTATATTGCCGGCGATATTACGTCTGAGGATATTAAACAGCGGATTTACGATGAAATCCATATGTGGGAGAAAAAAGGCAATGATCGTGTAGATGTAATCATTGCCACTCCTCCCTGCCAGGGTATCAGTGTTATCAACCACAAAAAGAACGATAAGGAAATCAACAGAAACAGCCTTGTGGTTGAATCTGTAGAAATAATTCATAGAATTAAGCCGCGCTTCTTCATCCTTGAGAATGTGATGGCGTTTCAAAAGACACTGTGCATTACTCCGGATGAAAGGACCGTTCCTATTGGAGAGTATGTCCGCGAGGTGCTTGGAAAAGATTACATCATTTCCGGGAGAATCTTAAATTTTATGAACTATGGTTCTAACTCTTCCAGGACTCGAACCTTAATGATCGGCGTGGATAAAGCATATAGGAACAACATCACACCCTATGACATTTATCCTGAGTTCAGGCCGGAAAAGACCCTGCGGGATGTAATCTATGGTTATCCAAGACTTGAGTGGGGCGAAATATGTGCAGATGACTTTTACCATGCATTCCGCACATATAAGCCTGAAATGCGCGAGTGGATTCATGGTTTGAAAGAGGGCGAGTCAGCGTTTGACAATGCTGATCCCGCCAAACGGCCGCATAGAGTGGTGGACGGAAAGATAGTAGAGAACATCAGGAAAAACAGAGATAAATACACGAGGCAGCCTTGGGATCGCTTTGTTCAGTGTGTCCACACCCGCAATGATCAATTAGCTGCGCAGAATACAGTCCACCCGGAGCAAGACAGGGTATACAGCATCAGGGAGTTAATGGCGATGATGACGATCCCTGATGATTTCCGATGGGTGGATATGAGTCTTGAGGAATTGAACGCGCTCTCGGAAAAGGAAAAACAGAATATCTATAAGAACCATGAAATGAACATCCGTCAGTGTCTGGGTGAGGCTGTTCCGACTGAAATCATGCGACAGCTTGCAGTGGCAATTCGCAGCAGACTGGAGCAGAAAAGGTGTGAGTCCATTGAGATTAACAGAATTATTTCGGATCATCATCTGGATGAAAGGGAAAATCTGTGTTCTTTTTTAAGAGATAATCCTTTGGCTCTGGATGTTGCGTCCCTTATGCGGATCACGGAGCTTTGCAATGCCCGTAGGGAAAAGAATGCTGCTTTTTACACCAATAAGTTTATCGTGAACGAGATTATGAGCAGTCTGCCGACCTTCAGCAAGGACGAGATTCGGATATTAGAGCCGTCTGTAGGAGCAGGCAGTTTCATCCCGTTTCTATTTAAGAGATACGAGGATGTTCCCCATGTCATTCTTGATGTGGTAGATATCGATCCAGATAGCATTGAAACGCTCGATATAATTTTGGGAAAGCTTGATGTTCCTCAGAACTTTACAATCAATCGAGTATGCCACGATTTTCTTACCTACCAAGAAACGGCCCATTATGACCTTGCCGTTGGAAATCCTCCTTTCTCAAAGCTGAAAGAAAGAACGTCGGAAATCGACCTGGCTCTTGCCGCAAACGCAAACAGGATTACAAATAATCTCTCTGAGATGTTCTTGGAAAAATGTATCCGATGCAGCGACTGTGTTGCCTTGGTGCTAAATAAGACACTTCTCAGTACAGATGAATTTGAGGACACGAGAAATCTTCTGCGTCAGATGAGAATTGAAACCATCATCGATTTTGGACGATACGGCTTTACCGGGGTGTCGATTGAAACCATGTGCCTCATTGTATATCCAAAGATGAAGCCGAAAGAAACAACCGTTTACAGCATGAAATTCAATCGCAAGTCTGTCCGAGAGCAGTCTTATCTGACGGATGAGAAGTTCCCATACTTCATCATTTACCGGGATGAGGAGTTTGATGTGGTGGCGGATAAGCTGCTGTTTGATGTTTTCTCTGTGTTCCGAGACAGGCAGATCACAAAGTCGATTACAAGCCAGGAGCAGAAAACTCCTTCTCTGTGGGTAATTAAGGCGCGTAATATTGACGATGATGGACAAGGCGTCACGCATATCTCGGACTATGACGTTTATCTGCCGGAGGAGAAAGCTGTCGGACTTTCAGCTTATCGCTATGTGAATGATGACAGTGTCTACCTCACACCGAACATGACCTATAATCCGCGAGTCATTGAGAATCTTCCGGGAACTATCCCGGACGGTTCAGTTGCTGTTTTGATTCCGAAGAAACCGCTCCGGCTTACCAGAAGACAAAGAGCGTATTTCTCCACGGATGAATATAGGCGGTTCTACGGAATTGCAAGAAATCTGTCAACGCAGTCCATTAATGTGGATAAAACAAGTGTATATTTTTACGGGGTGTTAAAAGAAGATGACGAGTAACATTTTACAGAGATTTTTGGACGAGCATGATTATGACGTCCGCAAAACCGGAAATGGTCGCTGGATTGACCAGAAGTGTGCCCTGGATGCGGTTTGCTTTGTGGCAGACTGTATCGTGGATTACATTCAGAATGGTGGTCAACAGCCGTTCCAGTCGCCGGATATTTGGCACTCCGAATATGCAATAGAAAATGTACAGCATCTGTTCGGTAAGCCAGATCCGACCATTAGAACAACGCTTGATGAATATAACAAGTTCTTTCGACAGCCGATGAAGATGCTGGCGGCTGCCGGAGTCCTGCGTGAGGACGGAGTGGTACACAACACCATTCAGTTCAGCGTAGAAAACATGGACGTGCTGGAGTACATTGCCCTTCGTGAGCGTAACTCATTTGAGTTCCTCTGCCTTTACATAGAAAAAACGCTGAAAGACAGCGGGCTGTGGGACAGCTTTGAGACCTTTTTTGAGTTACAGACAAAAGAGGCTCTGCAGGAGCTAAAGACCAAATTTTCTGATTTCTGCATCAGATATACGCCTATCAACACAGCGGTAGAGGCAAACCGTATCTTTATCAAGGTGCTTAATCCGATTGCCTGCAAGCTGCACAAGAAGGGTGTTGAGAAGGGACATCTTTCCAGAGCTATGATTACCTACGACAAGATCATGTATAACCAGACCAACTGGAGGGATGATGCCGTAGGCAAGGATAAGAATGTTGCTCGTGGTGATTTCAATCCGCAGCCGAAGACTGAGCAGATGTATCAGTACCGCATAAGCAGGGCAATGAAATATCTCCGTAAGTTTAACGATGACCACCGTGAAGGTCTGTCGGAAGTTCTGGATCGCTTCTCGGTTGGAGAGAAAGCGACACATATGCATCACATCTTCCCGCAGAATGAATTTGCAGAGATTGCCGATTACATTGAGAATCTTATTGCGCTGACCAGCGGACAGCATTTACAAAAGGCACACCCGAATGGAAATACGCAGGTTATTGATAAGCAGTATCAGTATACTTGCCTCATTGCTAAGACCGAAAGTATTCGAAAGAACATCATGGCAAACAAGGGAGAACCGATCATTTACGACTTTGCTGCATTTATGTTCGTTTTGGATGTGGGTCTTAGAACGGATTATTTTGAGGCACTCCCATCTTGCGATTTTAATTCCGTAGTTACAGGAATTGAGTTCAACTACTAAAAAATCAATCCTGTCTTGCTGTTTCGGACTGGTTGATTCTTGATGGAGGTGATGAATATGGCTAAGAGCAGAAAAAGCAGCAGATATAAGATTGCGCCTCCATCAAAAGGATCAGCGAAGAAAAAGACACCGAAAGCATCGAGAGGCGGAGTGACAGTAAAGACTGTGGATGCTATTGAAGTAAGCAAGGTGCCCAGTGCCAGAATCGTGGTGGGAAAAGCTACTCCACGCTCGGCAGTCAGAATAAGGGTTGGAATACCGCAATATTCTCCTGTTCAGCTTTTGGATAGGTATGCTGAATCAGCTGAGTTCCGCAAATGCGTAGACACAGGAAGGTATGTGTTTGCGGAAGGACACATGGTACTGCGGTCACCAGATTGTATAGATGTCGCTGCAGGAAGGGTTTCCATAAAAGATAGCATTCGCAGTAAGCTGGAAGATTACTGCATCCATACTGAGCGTATCCGAAAGCATCGTACTGGCGTTGTATATAGAAGACACCCAGGCGTCCATTACAGGATGCATGCCCGCCCTGGTGGCTTCACTGTTGAAATCAAGAACGCCGGAAAGTTTTCAGAGGTGTCCGTCAAAGACTGGACAAGACTGATTGCAACTGGCGGTGGCGGTAATCTTCCATATGACTTTGGGGATGCTTTGAAATTGCTGATGGAAGAAAGAGAGATTACCATCGAACAGCTTGCTGAAACATCTGGTCTGTCTGAAAAGACAATATCCCGGCTGCGCAGTGGCGAGAATAAGCCGTCCCTCCCTACTGTGATAGCAATCTGTATCGGACTCTCCTTAGATCCGTTCATAGCAGAACAGCTTGTGAACATTGCAGGATACAGCCTCGGAGGGAAAAAGGCGGACAGAGCATTCAAGCTCATTCTTGGCGTGGCATATTCAATTACCGTATTTGATGCAAATGACTTCCTAAAGAAAATGGGGTTGCCCATTTTGAACAAGAACAGAGAGTAGGTGTTTTATGGCAGACAGATCATTTAAGGAATATGTGGCAAATCATTTTTATGATGAGCTGTTTGCCGCGGTTAAGGATTACATAGAATCAAACTCTGACAGGCTTGATCTGTATTCAAGAGTTGTTTCTAACATTGATGCTGCCGAATTATCCGACATTAACGTAAAAACAGTAGGTGTTGAAGATCAGCCGGAAATGCGGATTCTGTTTGACGTGGTTGTCGAAGCTGAGATTGAGGTATCGGAAACGACGCGGCATTATGATGAATCAGACCTTGTAACGCAGTGGTTTGATATTCGTTGCACCGGCGATCTGGATAAGAAACTCGCAGATTTTGAAATTCTGAATGTTGCCACATACAACCAGAAATCCAAGCATAACCGTCCCCTGTCTGATTCTCTGGTTCCGATTTTATATAAAGACCAGGTTGAAGAAGCGGCAACAGCTTTTTTGAGGAAGAATTATCCGAAAGCACTGCAAACTCCGATGGCTTTGGACGTTACGGAGTTGGCAAGAGAAATGGGACTGACTATCAAACAGCGTTCCATTACTTCGGATTTTTCGGTGTTCGGTCAGATATGCTTTGAGGCTTGCGACATCGAAGTATTCGATGAAGAGACAGGAGAAACTGTTACAGAGCATTTTGAAGCGAAAACGATTCTTGTTGATCCGAAAGCATATTATCTCCGTAACCTTGGTGCTGTAAATAACACCATTGTTCATGAATGTGTGCATTGGGACAGGCATCGGAAAGCGTTCAAGCTGGAACAGCTTTATAACTCTGAAGCATCCCAGATACGCTGCCTTGTTGTTGGCGGCGTCAAGGATTCTACTGTCCGATCTGCGAACGACTGGATGGAGTGGCAAGCCAACACCCTCGCACCGAGGATTCAGATGCCTCTTGGGACTTTTAAGATCAAGGCATCCGAATATATTAAACAGTTCCGCAAAGAAAGAAGCACCTTTGAGCTTGTGGATGTAATGGAGCCCGTGATCGATGCTCTTGCAGCATTCTTTTGCGTATCCAGGCAAGCAGCTAAAATCAGAATGGTCGATGCGGGGTACGAAGAAGCAATCGGTGCTTTTACATTCATTGACGGACGGTATGTTCCTCCTCATGCATTCAGGAAAGGCTCTATCGCAAAGAATCAAACCTTTAGCATAAGCGTGGAAGATGCGGCCATCATCGATTTCAGCAATGCGGAATTGGCTGAACAGATCAGCCGGGGCGCTTATGTTTTTGTCGATTCCCACATCTGCCTGAATAAGCCCAAGTATGTCACAAGGCAAGATGATGGTGGCGTCGGCATGACAGAGTACGGCAGACTCCATGTTGATGAATGCTGTCTTGCGTTTGATTTGACAGTAAAGGCAAAGAATAAGTACGGTGAAGAGTTCTATAAGGAATGTGTCCTCTTCCGTGATGTCAATTCCGGGATGGAGTTCATGACTTCCTTTTCCAAGGACATCAACGGAAACATTATGGCGGAGGCGGATGCCATTCTGAATCAGAACAAGGAGATTACCGAGGTTCTTCGCACCATTGAGCCGATGACATTTAAGGATGCCTTGACTTATCTTATGACTTGGGTTGATATTACTGAGGAGAAGCTATCTGAAGAATCCCTGATTAATGGGAAGAAAATACAGAGGATGAGAAACCGGGCGGATTATCCCAAGGACATAGAGAGCGTGGTTGCCTTATGTATCGGCATGCATCTTCCGCCGGAAGTAAGCTGCGCCATGATAAGCAAATCGGGTTTCGGCTTCCGTTTTGCGGAAAATGATGCACATATCTTATACAACGCTTTTATTAATAAGTTCTTCATGTACTCCGTAAGGGACTGCAATGCTTTTCTTGTAGCAAAGGGACTTGATCCCCTTGCCGTGGATGCGGACGCAGAATAAAAATAATTTTTGAGCCTTACCGGACACACTGTGTCCGGTAAAAATATATGCCGTAGAGCCCTTCTGCGGGACTTCTTAAACAGAAGTCCTGCAGAGGGGCTTTTTTTGTTGCTTTTTCAGGAATTTTTGCGCTCTTTTCCCGGACACCTGGTGTCCTGGGAACATTGAAAATACTGAGTAAAATGAGGAATACGAGGGGTTGAATTTCTCGGTAGGAAATAGAAGGAACCCGTCAGATTTACCCTTCTCCCAAGGCTGCCGGATAGGAGCCGGACAAACAAGGTAACAAGCGGACAGACCGCTTTTACATAACAAAATATTTCAATGCCTGATTACGTATAAGGGCAAAGGATACATATATCGGACAAGCTGCTGCGGCAGCGAAAGTGCGATATGGAGTACCCTTTCTTCCTTATACCCTTTTGCAGGCTGTAAGGTCGGGGCGGCTCCTGGGGCACTCCGGCCTTTATCTGTATCTGATGCCCTTTCCCAAGAATCAGGGGAAAGGACAATCAATGAAGACCAAGAAGACAAAATGGGACAAGAGAGGCACTTACACATTCAACTTCAATGACGGAACAAGCGTCACCCTCCGTCCAGGCGAGGACGGCGTGACCGAGGCAGACATCAAAGTCCTGCACTCACTGGACGATGCCGAGGTTTACAACAACCTCAAGAACAGCCGTCCGCCACTGACGGAGGCAGAGAAAGCGGAGAAAAAGAGATGGGAGGCGGAGCATCCCGGAGAGCGGTATCCGGCGAACTGGAACCTGTCCTTTAACTACATGGCCGGGGTCGACGGTGACGAGGACAAGCTGGACAAGAGCCGCATTTTCTCCGAGACCTGCACCTACATGGAAACAGAGGACGAGACCGAAAAAGAGATGCTCGACCGCATCCTTTGGTTTCTGACCGACATCCAGCGTGAGGTCTACCGTCTGGTCAAAATCGTGGGACACACGCAGACCGAGGCGGCGGACATCCTGGGGACAAGCATTCCGAACATCAATAAGCATCTGAAGAAAGCGATGGATCGGATCGAGGAACAGAAAGAAAAAATGTGATTTTTCCGGGCGGGGTTAAAATCCCGCCCATTTTCTTTGACTGTGACTTGTAAGGCAGATGACCTTACAGAAAGCGAGGTGACACATGGCAATGAAACACAGAATCACCATCAATGTCACTGATCCGAA
>Ga0129307_1001119_pt1 | contig 31850 bp, 31 predicted proteins | sample P1105metagenome_FD_94437 | JGI IMG/M metagenome (GOLD analysis project Ga0129307, IMG submission 94437) | Capybara group fecal microbial communities from Wisconsin, USA - P1105 metagenome | ecosystem: Host-associated > Mammals > Digestive system > Large intestine > Fecal | place: USA: Wisconsin...
ATATATGAATAGTTTAACATATACCGACAAATAATTCAAGGGGCAGATATGATTTGAAATGTGTTGACTTTTATTTATTCAAATAGCTAAAAAAACCAATACAAAATTTGTACAAAAAGACGTTGACTAAAGTCTTCTTATAATGATATAATTAAAAAAGGTCCAGACCTAAAAAATCATAAGGAGGCAAACATTATGGATTCATTCAGAAAGTATGTGGCAGAGTTTTTCGGCACCTTCGTGCTCGTTTTCCTCGGCTGCGGTACGGCTATGCTCGTGGGATGCGACGCTTCAAGCGGCTGCGGCTACCTGCTCACGGCGCTCGCATTCGGTCTCGTTATCGTCGGTATGGCTTACTGTATCGGCAATATCTCCGGATGTCACATCAACCCCGCTGTTTCGCTCGGTGTGCTCATCACAGGAGGTATGACGGGTGCTGACTTCTGCGGCTACGTTGTTGCTCAGGTACTCGGTGCTTTTGCAGGCTCGGCTATGCTCGGAGCTATCTTCAACCTCGGCGATATTCAGGATATGACAGGCGGATTTGGCGCGAACGGTCTCGGAAGCCTCACAGAGGTTCCCGGTCAGATAACTGCAAAGAGCGTCTGTGCGGGTCTGCTCATTGAGGCTATCCTCACGTTCATCTTCGTGCTCACTATCCTCGGCGTAACATCGAAGAAGTTCAAGCACGGCTCGTTCGGAGGTCTTATCATCGGCTTCACGCTCACACTCGTACATATCTTCGGTATCGGTCTCACAGGTACTTCCGTGAACCCCGCAAGAAGCATTGCTCCCGCTGTTTTCGCAGGCGGCGACGCTTTCAAGTACGTTTGGGTGTTCATCGTAGGACCTCTTGCAGGTGCAGCTTTTGCTGCACTCCTCTACAAGTGGTTCGAGGCTACTGTACCCGAGCCCAAGGCTGCTGTTGAAGCTGAGAAGGCTGTAAAGGCACTGAAGACTGCTCCCTCAAAGCCCAACAACAATAAGAAAAAGAAGAAGTAAAATAATCAGAGGTGCTGTCCGATGGGCAGCACCTCTTTTTTAGTCTTTTCGCAGTTTTTTGCAAAGTATCTTGTTGTCGTACATCCGCTTATCAGCAATATCCATATAGTATGAGAAATCCTTGTCGGGATCGGGGATACCGCAGTACATACCGATGCTCGCGCCGACCTTGTACGGCTTGTCTGAGGCGGCATTGTACCTGTCAAAGAAGTCGTGGATATATGTCGAGTAGGACGCGATTATCTCGTCCGTGTAATCATAGCAGCCGACTATTGCATATTCGTCTCCGCCGATACGTGCGCATATCTCGTTGTTGGCACAGCAGGTCGTGAGTCCGTTCGCTACGACGATAATGGCATTGTCGCCCTCGACGTGTCCGTAGTTGTCGTTGATGTGCTTGAGCAGGTCGAGGTCTGCCATAATAACGAGCAGGTTCTTCTCCTCTGACTTTGCACGCTTGAACAGCGCCTCCGCAAACTTGTTGAAGCCCTCACGGTTGTATACACCCGTTAGAGTATCACGCAGCGTGCTCAGTGATATCCGCTGGTTTATCGCTGTGAGCTTTGTCCTTACACGCAGGAACTCAAGCGCGATATTGATGTTCCTGTTCCACAGCGTGAAGACCTTGCTCACTGTGGTGTTGATGTCGAAGAACTTGAATATCGTGTAGCCAAAGCACCTGTCCATAAAATGGAGCGGGAGCAGTATATACATCGACGGCTCGGGCGAGATATCGTACATATACTCGGGGATTATGTTCCGCGAATTGAAATGACGCTCGCCGTAATCGTATAAAGTGTTGTTGTAGATGAGCTTGGTGTCCATTACCTCCGAATAGCCCCTGCGGAGATAATCGGTCTCGTCGAGATTCTCAAAGCTGTCCCACTCGTGGCAGAGGTTTATCATAAATATTTCGATGTTGTCAATAATGTAGACATAATGCGAGAGCAGATGAAGCAGGTGGTCGAGGTTTTCGGACTGCATCAGTCCCTCTGCCATACCGCTGTTGTTGAAGTATAGCTCGTAGCGACCGATATTCTGATTGAAGGCTGTGCGGCGGTCGATGAGATCCTGCTTCGCCTCGTTGCAGCCGCAGCTTCCTGCGAGTACGAGCGAGCTCACGCCGCAGCTGACGAGCTCCGCCTCCTCGCCTGTTATCAGCTTGTGGAGGCTGAGTACTGCGCGTGCCCCGAGTGTGCTGTTCTCGGGGAATATAGTCGTAAGTGAAGGTATGCTCTCGATAGCCTCGCGTGAGCCGTCGTAGCCCGATATCATTATATCCTCAGGTACTCTGATGTTGTGCTTCGCGAGAGCCTGACAGAGGAATATTCCCATAGCGTCATTGGCGCACACGACAGCGTCGGGCTTGGGACGCTTTCCGCTTCCTATCTCGTCAGAGAGTTCATCTGCCGCGTCCTTCCAGAAGTCGCCGTAGATTATATCGTCGAAGCCGACAGTCAGTCCGTGCTTCTCCATTGAGCGCTTATAGCCCGCGGCTCGCGTCTCGGACGGCGTCATACCCTGAAAACCTGTCAGACAGATGATATTTTTGCAATTGTGGTAGTCGATAAAGTGGTCCGTCATCTTCTCGAAGATGTCGGTGTCGTCGGCGTATATGCTCTCGAACGAGCGGTAATCGTTGTCGATAGCTATGGTCGGAACACCGAGCTTCTCGATGTGCTTCGTCAGCCACAGTATGAGCGAATTGCTCGAAATGTTGCCTGTAAGGAATATGACTCCGTCGATGTTGTCTGAGGTTAGCAGGCGGTATACGTTTTCCTCGCCCGCTTCGATAGCAGGCGAGTTGCTGATATTGAAGGCCATAAGCAGCACAATAACATCGTAGCCGAGTGCTTTTGCCTGTGCTTCTATTCCCGCGCATATCCTGTTCATATAGTCGTTTGCGATATCAGCCGCAAGGACTGCTATCCGCTTCCTCTTTTTCATATGCGCTCACCGCCTTTGTTTACTTTAATTCTGCTATAGTCACGCCGTCCTCGCCCTCGCCGTACACTCCGAGGCGGAAGCTCTTAACGGACGGGTGGTTTTTCAGTCTCTTATGCACGGCGGCGCGGAGAAGTCCCGTGCCTTTGCCGTGGATTATGGATATGATCGAAATATTTGACATAACTGCCTGATCTATGAACTGGTCGAGCTGGTATATGCCGTCGTCGCAGGCACATCCGCGTATGTCGAGCTCCATTTTGCCGCGGCGCTCAGCCGTTACGCCTACCCTGCCGACCTTTCCTCCGCGCTGCTTCTGCACGGGCTTGTTGCCGACTGTGACCTTCGGTGCTTCCTCCAGCCTCAGGCGGGAAATATTCATCTTCGTCTTCATTACGCCCATCTGGACGAATACGAAGTCGCTGCCGTCGGGGTCACCCGAAACAATTCCCTTGCGTCCGAGGTCAACGACGTATACCGTGTCTCCCCTTTTCAGCTTGCGAGGGAGCACATAGCCCTCGTTCGGGTCTTTTCCCGTGACGGGGTTCGCTGTATCGTACATCTTGTTGAAGCTCTGCTTCGAGCGCGACTTCATTCCCGAGACATTCGCGCTGAAATCCTTCTTGTCCTTCTCCTTGCGGAGCTTTTCGAGCTCGTCAATGAGCTCGTTGGATTCAGCCTTTGTCTGCTCGATTATGGTCATTGCCTGCAAGCGTGCCTTTTCGAGGAGGTCTGCCTTGCTGTTTTCGAGCTCCTCCTTATCGGCACGAATCTTGGCTTCATGCTCGGCGGCTTTCGCGCGAAGCTTCGCAGCCTGCTCGCGCTCGCGCTCAAGCTCTATACGTGAGGCTTCAAGCTTGCCGATTATATCCTCAAGGCGGGTATTGGCGTCGCTGACAAGTGACTTAGCATCCTCGATAATATCAGCGGGCATACCGAGGCTCTCAGATATGGCGAATGCGTTGGATTTGCCCGGGGAACCGATTATAAGCCTGTATGTAGGCTTCAGCGTTTCAATGTTGAACTCGCACGATGCGTTCTCGACGTTCGGCGTGTCTATCGCGAAAACCTTGAGTTCCTGATAGTGTGTCGTCACCATCAAGCGTGCGCCGTTTTGAATAAGGCGCTTGATTATGGATACGGCAAGAGCTGCGCCCTCTACTGGGTCTGTGCCCGAGCCGAGCTCGTCAAGCAGCACGAGTGAATGCTCGTCCGCTGTGCCGAGTATCTCGATGACCTTGTTCGTGTGCGACGAGAACGTTGACAGGTTCTGCTCGATGCTCTGGCTGTCGCCGATGTCAACGAGGATATTCTCAAATACGGAAATAGTGCTGCCGTCAGAGACGGGAATGAGAAGTCCGCACATCGTCATAGCAGAGAGAAGTCCCGCTGTTTTCAGCGCAACTGTCTTACCGCCCGTGTTCGGACCTGTTATGATAAGCGCCTGATATTCCTCGCCGAGCGACAGGTCTATCGGTACTGCCTTTTTCCTGTCGAGCAGAGGATGGCGCGCGTTTTTCAGATGTATGATGCCGTCGTCGGTTATGACGGGCATGGAGGCGTGCATTTTCGCGGCAAGCTCCGATTTAGCGAAGTAGAGGTTCAGCTCCGCGCATACCTTGTAGTTTTCGCAGAGGACGTCCGCATAGTCGCCGCACTCGCGGCAGAGTTCGCGGATAATGCGCTCTATCTCCTCCTGCTCTTTGCCTTGCAGGATTCGTATGTCGTTGTTTGCCTCGACTATTGCCATGGGCTCGATGAAAATGGTCTGACCCGTGGCGGAGGTATCGTGGACAAGACCGCTCACCTGTCCGCGGTATTCGGACTTGACGGGCAGAACAAAGCGTCCGTCACGGATAGTGACGTTGCTCTCCTGCAAATACTGCTGCGTGGTCTTGTTCCTGACCATTTTGTCGAGAGTCTCGCGCAGCTGCATACCCGCCTTGTTTATTTTGCGGCGTATCGCGGCAAGCTCGGGGCTTGCGGCGTCCGCTATCTCGTTCTCGGAGATTATCGAGCGGTCAAGCTTTTCGAGCAGCCAGTCGTTCGGGGCAAGCTGCGAGAACAGGTAGCTTAGCTCCGTCTCGACGTTCTCGCAGGAGCGGTACCAGTCGAAAAGGCTCTTTATCTGCCGCAGCATAGCTGCTATGTCCATAAGGTCGCGGAGTGATATCACAGCGCCCGATTTTGCGCGCTTTGCGGCTGTGGATATATCCTTGAAATTGCTGAAAGGCGGCAGTCCGAACTGAATCGAGAGCGCTAAAGCCTGATTGGTCTTGGTGTTCTCGTAGCGGACACGCTCCAAGTCTGTATCTGGGCGCACCTCGAGCGCCATTCGCTTCGTCTCGTCGTTAGAGGCGAGCTCCGCGAGCATTTCAAGTATTTTGTCGAGTTCTAATGTCTTTAAGTATTTATTCATATCATTGACCGTTTTGTACTGATCTGTAAAAATCGAGTGTTTTGAAGTTTCTTTCAAGATGTGTCAGGAGGTAGTCCTCCGTGAATGCGGCGAGCTTGTCCCCTGCCCGCTCGGATACGCGGAAATTGAACAGCCTGTCGAAGTCAGCGAGCACGATATGGCGTATCGCCGACAGCTCGGGCAGACGGAGCTTCATCCATTTGCCGCCGTCGTCGTCAAAGCAGTCGGAGCAGCAGAAGCCGCCGTCCGCAGCCGAGAAGTACAGCTCCTCTGGCTCGAATACGCCGCAGCCCCGACACGCGAGGACGTCGGGCATATAGCCTATCTCCGACATCAGGCGCAGTTCGAATATGCTTTTCAGCAGCTGCTCGCTCCGAAGTCCCTTTTCAAGACAGTGGAGCGTATTCAGCGTCAGACGCAGGACGTTGCCGCTGTCCATGCGCTCGGATATACAGTAGCGCAACACCTCAGAGAAGTAGCTCGCGAGCGAGAGTCCCGTGAGAGAATTGCGCAGATCGTAAAATATATGTATAGGCTCTGCGCTGTTGAGGCAGAACCTGTCCTTGCGTTTGTCACAGCAGAATCGCGAGTATGCAAACAGCTGTGCAGAGCTCCCCGATTTGCCGTTTATCTTGCGTGCACCCTTGACGGAAAGCTCTATTATGCCTTTTTCCTTCGTCAGGACGTCAATGAAGCAGTCCTGTTCTCCTACGGGACGTTCCTTCAGAACTATCCCCTCTATTATCATCATAGAGCTTATCCCTCTGCGCAGAATAGAGCAGATAGTCACTGACTCTGCCTGTCTCTGCAAATCTGTTCCATAATGTATCCTCTGTCATACAAGCACCTCCGCAAAGCTATTATCTGCTCTGCGGCGGTAAGTATAACAGTAATTATTTGTCTGAAAGTCCGAAGCTGCGTATAAGAGCCTCGCGGTTGCGCCAGTCCTCCTTGACCTTCACCCAGCATTTGAGGTTGACCTTTATCTGAAAGAAGTCCTCAAGTTCCATTCGTGCGGCGGTGGAAGCTTTTTTGAGCATAGCTCCGCCCTTGCCGATGACTATGCCCTTGTGGGACTCGCGCTCACAGTAGATGACAGCCGATATATCGAGGATATCCTTGTCCTCGCGTTCCGTCATCTCCTCTACTCCGACAGCTATGCCGTGCGGCACCTCGTCCTTGAGCAGTTCGAGGAGCTTCTCGCGTATCATCTCTGCAGCGAGCACCTTTTCAGGCTGGTCGGTTATCATATCGTCAGGGAAGAAATGGACGTTCTCCTCAGCGAGGTTCATAAGCTCGTCGAGTACAATGTCAACTCCGTTGTTTTCGGTCACGCTGACAGGTATGACAGCCTTGAAGTCGTACTTCGCTGTCAGCTCCGCGATAACGGGAGCAAGCTCGTCCATATTCCTCAGAAGGTCGATCTTGTTGAGGACGAGAATAACAGGCATTTTCGACGAGTTCAGCGAGGCGAGGAGGTCGAGCTCCTGCTGTCCGAGCTTCTTTGTGCAGTCCTGCACGAAGATGACGGCGTCGATGTCGCTGACAGACTCCTTCACCGTATCGAGCATATGCTCGCTGAGCTTGTTCACGGGCTTGTGAAGTCCTGGGGTGTCAAAGAAGACGAGCTGTACGTCGTCGATGTTGCGGATTCCCGTGATACGGGTGCGGGTGGTCTGCGGCTTACTGCTGACGGAGGCTATCTTCTCACCTACCATAGCGTTGAGCAGCGAGGACTTGCCCGCATTCGTGCGTCCTGCGATGGTTACAAAGGCAGTCCTTGACATTATTCGTTCTCTCCGTGTGTTACGAATGTCACGTCACGCGAGATGCCGAGCTTATCGAGGACGGATTCCTCTTTTTCCCTCATTATGCGCTGGTCAAGCTGACTTGTCTCGTGGTCGTAGCCGAGCAGGTGGAGCATTGAATGTACTGTAAGGAAGCCTATCTCGCGCTCGAGCGAATGACCGAAGTTCTGTGCCTGCTTTACGGCAGTTTCAAGCGATATAACAACGTCGCCGAGCTGGACTGCGCCTGTTTCGGGGTTGACCTCGACTGTTCCGTCCTCGCCTGTGAGCGGGAAGGAGAGAACATCGGTGACGCTGTCCTTATCGCGGTAGATTTTGTTAAGGTTCTTGATCTCGTTGTTGCTTACAAAGGAAACGCTGACCTCGGCATCCTTGCCGAAGTTCTCAGTCGTGAGGACTGCCTGACAGCATCTTCTTATAAGGAGACGGATGCCGACGGGCACCTTCACCTCTGACTGATTATTTCTGACGTATACCTTAAGCTTAGGCATGATTCTTTCTCCCTTCGTTAAATTTTTCGTATGCCTTGATGATGTCCTGCACCAGCTTGTGGCGGACAACATCCTTCTCGGTAAATCTGTGAATATCTATATCGTCGATACCCTTCAGTATCTTCATAGCCTCGACAAGTCCCGATTTGCGGACGTCGGGGAGGTCTATCTGTGTGATGTCGCCTGTTATGACCATTCGGCTGTCGCTGCCGAGACGGGTCAGGAACATCTTTATCTGCTCCGAGGTCGTATTCTGCGCCTCGTCGAGGATAATGAAGGCTTCGTCAAGTGTGCGTCCTCGCATATAGGCAAGCGGTGCGACCTCGATTATGCCCTTTTCCATATAGCGTGCGAAGCTCTCTGCTCCGAACATATCGAACAGCGCGTCGTACAGCGGGCGAAGGTAGGGGTCTACCTTGTCCTGCATATCGCCCGGGAGGAAGCCGAGCTTCTCGCCTGCCTCGACTGCGGGACGTGTGAGGATTATCTTCTTGACCTTGTGCTCGCGGAAAGCCTTGACTGCCATCGCGACGGCAAGGTAGGTCTTTCCTGTACCCGCGGGTCCTATTCCGAGGACAATGGTGTTGTTCTTTATGGAATCAAGGTAGCGCTTCTGTCCGACTGTGCGCGGGCGGACTATCTTGCCCGACGCTGTCATACAAACGCCGTCTCCGCCGAGCTCCTCAAGCTGCTGCTCTATACCGTCGGCTACCATTGAAGTGACGTAGCGGATAGTCTGCTCGCTCAGCGGCTGACCGCGTCCGCTCATTTTTAGCAGAGCCTCAACTGCCCTTGCGGCATCACTGGCGGCAGGCTCCTCGCCTATCACCTTGATATTGCCGTCCCTGCTGACAATGTTGACGTCGTACTGCTTCCTGATGTTTGCGACATTGCCGTCGAGCTGACCGAATAGTGCGGAAAGCTGCTCGGCGTTTTCGACCGTGACTATCTTCTCAGCCATCAGCACTCCCCCTTTTCATTGACGGAGCACCTTTCCTCGGGGAAGGCTCCTTCGTTGGCGAGCACAGCATTTGAGTATGCGTGGTCGGAAGTTACATCACGGAGCACTGTCACATTGTCTGGAAAGTATATACGCTGACTGTCACTGCGAAGTTCGAGCTCCATTATCGCGAATCGGCGCGAAAAGGAGTAGCAGTCGAGCTCGAACATCTGCCCCATATAATCGAAGGCGTAGCGGGTCTTATCCACGGGAGTACAGCCCTTCTTTGCCTGCTTCAGCAATTCCGCGTACTCGTCGGAGGAAATGTCGTGTTCGCTCTCCTCGCGTACAGAAGCTGTTCTGAACACCTTTTCGGTATAAGTGTATCTTACGGCTCCGTTTTCTGTAATGCGGCGGACTCTGCGCTGTGAACCGCCCTCACCGTCGGCAAGGTAGGTCTGAACAATCGACGCAGAACGCCTCACGTCAAGTATGCTGACATCGGGATATTCAACAAGAAATTTTCTTTCGATCTCTAAATTGTCCGTTGTATTCACGCTCCATATAAATGATAGATAATGTCTCAAAATGGGCATAATTACCCCCTGAGCATAAATCCACAAATACATTATACAACAGTTTTTGAATAATGTCAACAAAAAAATATGATTCTTCCGTGAACAAAATGATAATTGTTCATAGTTTTTTTATATAGCGCTATATTTCAACATTATTTCAACACAGCATATTATTTATATGTCGTTAATGCCTTTTATGAGGTCTCCAAGCATAATATTGTACTCGGAGAACAGCGACGCTTCGTATTCGCGTCTCGGAGCTCTCAGCTCAGCCTCCGAAATGTTTCTTTTCTCCTTGATCGTGAGCTTTATGCCGTTTTCGTCAGACTCATATACCGCCCCGATACGTGCGGCAAGTGTTCTCATAATATCATCTCTGTAAACTGTCTGGAAATCGCCGAAATGCTCATATTCGGAGGTCTTCTTTTTCTTTGATACGGCGGTGATGACACAGTCCCCGTCAGAAACTCCGTACTCAAACAGTATTGATGATGCGCCGTCAAGGACAGATTGTCTGACATATGAGAGCATAATATAAGTCAGTACATCGCGCGAGCCGTCTGCAAAAAGTTTGTCCTTCCGCTTGTACTCAAAGCAGCAGACACCCTCGAGGAGCTTGCTGCACTTATCCGTGAATACCGCAAGAAAGTCCGATATCTCTATCACTTCGGGATATATCTTATCGGCAGTAACATTTGTGAGCATCGAGTAGAGCTCGGCTACCTGCATAAGACGGCTGCACAATGCGAGTATGTTTGCGGGCTCGGTCGTTATAGGTTCGTTTTCTCTGAGCTTGGTCTTCACACTCTCGCTTTCCGCGGCGATACGCGAGGCTACGAGTCTGATAAGCCTGTCGTTCAACGCAAGATAGTCCTTCAGTAACGGGTCGTTCAGAAGCTCCGAAAGCTTGTCCTCGTTCACGCGTATCACCTCCTTTTTAATTATTATACTACATTTTTACGATAAATGGAATAGTTATTTTTACAAATCCAAGAAAGTAATATTTCACAACAAATTTTCAGCCTTTTTGTGCAAAGTGCAAGTTTATATGAAATCCTGATAATTTTTTATCTAAGCTCTTGCAAAATTTTCCTGATTGAGTTATAATATAAATATAAATTTTTTAGGAGGTATTTTCCCATGTCAGTTAAAGTTGCTATTAATGGTTTCGGCCGTATCGGCCGTCTTGCATTCAGACAGATGTTTGATGCTGAAGGTTACGAGGTAGTTGCTATCAACGATCTTACAAAGCCCTCAATGCTCGCTCAGCTCCTCAAGTATGATACAGCTCAGGGCGGCTACTGCGGCAAGATCGGTGAGAACCTTCACACTGTTTCTGCTGATGACGAGGCAGGCACGATCACTGTTGACGGCAAGACCCTCAAGATCTATGCTGAGAAGGACGCTGTAAACTGCCCTTGGGGCACTCTCGGCGTTGACGTTGTTCTCGAGTGCACAGGCTTCTACTGCTCTAAGGACAAGTCTCAGGCTCACATCGATGCAGGCGCTAAGAAGGTCGTTATCTCTGCTCCCGCAGGCAATGATCTTCCCACTATCGTTTACAGCGTAAACGAGAAGACTCTCACAACTGATGACAAGATCATCTCTGCTGCTTCATGCACAACTAACTGCCTCGCTCCCATGGCTAAGGCTCTCAACGATTATGCTCCCATCCAGAGCGGTATCATGAGCACTATCCACGCTTACACAGGCGATCAGATGATCCTTGACGGTCCTCACAGAAAGGGCGACTTCAGAAGAGCTCGTGCAGGTGCTGCTAACATCGTTCCCAACAGCACAGGTGCTGCTAAGGCTATCGGTCTTGTTATCCCCGAGCTCAACGGTAAGCTCATCGGCTCTGCTCAGAGAGTTCCTGTTCCCACAGGTTCTACAACTATCCTCACAGCTGTAGTTAAGGGCGCAAACGTAACTAAGGAAGGCATCAACGCTGCTATGAAGGCTGCTGCTTCCGAGAGCTTCGGCTACAACGAGGATCAGATCGTTTCTTCCGATGTTATCGGTATGAGATTCGGTTCACTCTTCGATGCTACTCAGACAATGGTTGCTGAGATCGGCGACGGTCTCTATGAGGTACAGGTCGTTTCTTGGTACGACAACGAGAATTCTTACACATCACAGATGGTAAGAACTATCAAGTACTTCGCAGAGCTCGGCTAATAGCTGAAACAATGCAAATAATAAGGGCGTTCCTTCGGGAACGTCCTTTTTGTTATGTATTATTAAACCGCCTTGGATAATCCAAGGCGGCAGCTCTTAATTGAAAAGCAAAGGCATAATCGCGTAATTGTAGGAATACGAGTAGGAATATGATGAAGTTCCTGCACTCGCAGCACCGCCCAAGCCGATCAAAAACGGTACGATTCCGATACAGCAGCCAAGCAGGAACCATACCACCCACGAGATAATAGCTGTTATGATGTAGGTCTTGCCTGCCTTTTTGTTTCCCTTGTTGATGTCGATTATTCCAAGAATAATACCTACTATAGGGAAGAAGAACGAAAGAGCTATAAAGCCTCCGTTGGCTTTCTGCTCACCGTCCGATCCTGTCGGATTCGGAACTCTTTCGATAGAGACTCCGCACTTCGGACATACGACTGCGAGGTCGGATATCTCTTCACCGCAATAAGGACAAATCATAATAAACCCTCCATAGTGTATTTATTTTACGGATAATGCTCCGTCATAAGACAATCAATTTGCGCCGGCTATCATAATTGGTATCATCATAAGTAAAGGCAATATAAACGATATCAATGTTATCAACAGCGTGATGACAACAGGCATAACGACCCAGAATATCATACTCGCTATTCCGCTTGTCAGATACGCTTTTCCTGCGCGTTCCTTACCGTTTCCTTTCTCTATTGCACCGTATATGATGCCGAATATCGGTACAAGCAGGCTGAGCACAATAAATCCGCCGTTTGCGGGCTCATTGGGGTCAACGGGAGCCTTGACTCCGCCTACTCCCATAGACATTCCGCGGGCTGTAACAGCTCCGCAGTGTATGCATACAGCAGCGTTGTCGTCAATGGTGCTGCCACAATTCGAGCAAAACATATATAAAGCCTCCTTATCTCCGATGATATGAAAGAAATTTTATTTATTTTACTTTTTATCAGTGTGAACTATGTGATGGACGGGTGTTCGTTATGTGAAATATAGCAGGCTGTTTTTTCCTGTTATATTACTCTGTCGGTGAGTAATAATACTACCACGGCATCAAAATCAATCCGAAGGAGATAACTAAAATGAGCAACAACAGCAATAACAACGGCGAAATGACACAGAAGGGCAGAGAAGCCCTCGAGAGATTCAAGATGGAGTCTGCAAGCGAGCTCGGCGTAAACCTCAAGCAGGGCTACAACGGCGACCTCACATCGCGTGAGGCAGGTTCTATCGGCGGACGTATGGTCCAGAAGATGATCAACTCTTACAAGATGCAGTAAGTAAGATTCAATAGAAGCACAGAGCCGAGGGCGGTTTCCGTCTTCGGCTTTTTGTGTCATATTCCCGAATAAGAGCATACAATACAAAAAATCCTTTGGAGGTCGCCTATGGACGCTGTTATTATTACTGCTGCGGTGATTCTCGCCGTAATCTCGCTGATAGAAGTAGTTACGTTCTTTCTCGCTGTGCCGTCAAATGCTGCTCCCGCATACGCTTCTGTGCTGCCTGTTTTTGCGGGAGATGATAAGCTTCGTGAACGTCTCGAATACCTGTCAATGAAGGGAAGCGGGCGTAAACGTGTCATTCTCGTGGACTATGGTGCTGCTCCCGAGCAGGCGGAGCTGTGCAGGGCGTTCGTACATAGCTCGCCCGACGCGGTGTTTATCCCCTGCTCTGAGCTGGAAAAATTTTTCAGCGAAATGTTCCTGTGACAGCTGTTGCATTTTTGCAGACATTGTGATATAATTAATAATGTATGATTTCACGGAAGGGAGAATGGCTATGCCGTCTGAGGTACTGCATATCGAAGGCTCGGTCGAGACCGTGCTATATAAAAACAGCGCAAACGGATATGCGGTGCTCGACCTCGATGCGGGCGGCGAGCTCATTACCGTTGTCGGCTCGCTCGGTGAGGTCGAGGAGGGCGAGATCCTCATCCTCGAAGGCAGCTACGAGACGCACCGCAAGTTCGGCACGCAGTTCCGCGCCGAATACTGCGAGCACAAGCTCCCCGACACTGTCATCAACATTGAGAAGTACCTCGCTTCGGGAGCTATCAGAGGCATTGGTCCCGCTCTCGCGAAGAGGATAGTCAATGTCTTTGGCGAGGATACGCTCAATGTTATTGAGAATGACCCGTACAGGCTCGCGACCGTCAAGGGCATATCACGCAGCAAGTGCGCGGAGATATCCGATGAGGCGAGGAAGCTGTTCTCGCTGAGGCTGATAATGTCGTTTCTGTCGCAGTATGAGGTAAAGTCATCGTTCGCGATGAAGACGTTCAGGCATTTCGGTCCCGATGCCATTGAGCTGATACAGCATGACCCGTATGTTCTCTGCAACGACGCGGTAGGGCTCGACTTCAACAAAGCCGACTCCATCGCTCACGATATGCACATCGACAAGAACGCCGACAACCGCGTTATCGCGGGTGTTCAGCATATATTGAAGGCAAATGCCGCGAACGGGCACTCATGTCTGCCGCTTGATGTGCTCGCACGGCTGACAACTCCTGCGCTCGATATTTCCGAGAAGGATTTCTTCAAGTCATATAATGCAGCCCTTGAAGACAACGAGCTGTTTGAATACAGGAAAAATGAACGCGAATACGTCTACCTGCCCGACTATTACTACGCCGAGCAGTTTATCGCGGACCGTATCCGTGTACTGAAAGACTTTACCTCGCCCGAGGACTTCAACTACGATGCCCTCATAGATATCGAGGAGGAGGAAAAAGGCATAAGCTACGAAGCGCTTCAGCGGCAGGCTATCACGACCGCTATTTCCCGTGGTCTTATGGTGCTGACGGGCGGTCCGGGTACAGGTAAGACCACTACTCTGAATGCGATAATCTCCATATTTGAAAAGCGCGGCGACAAGGTTCTTCTTGCAGCACCGACAGGTCGCGCGGCAAAGCGTATGTCCGACCTCACGGGCTATGAGGCGAAGACGATTCACCGACTGCTTGAGGTCGTGTACGACAACTCCGATATACCTGTTTTTGCGCATAACGAAAACAATCCCCTTGACTGCGACGTGCTCGTCATCGACGAGATGTCAATGGTCGATTCGGTGCTGTTCGAGAAACTTCTGCGGGCTGTGCGGCTCGGGTGCAAGCTTATTATGGTCGGCGACTATCATCAGCTCCCGTCTGTCGGTGCGGGTAACCTCCTCGAGGATATCATCTACAGCGAGGTCGTACCCGTGGTACAGCTCACGGAGATATTCCGTCAGGCAAAAAAGAGCTGTATAATCACCAATGCGCATAAGATAGTTTCGGGCGAGTACCCAGACCTCACGCGCAAGGACAGCGATTTCTTCTTTATGAAGCGTGACGACTACGGCAAGGCTGTTGACCTCATCGTTGACCTCGCGCAGAGACGTCTGCCGAAAGCGTACAACTACTCCCCTATCGACGATATACAGATAATCACGCCATCGAGGAAGGGAGCTGTCGGCACGGTAGAGCTCAACAAAATTTTGCAGGACAAGCTCAATCCGCCCGAAAACGGAAAGAACGAGTACCGCGGGTTCATCTACATATACCGCACGGGCGACAAGGTCATGCAGACGCGCAACAACTACGACATCGTGTGGAGCAAGGACAGCGAACAGGGCGCAGGCATATTCAACGGCGATATCGGAAAGATAACCGCTATCGACTACCCGACGCAGACCGCTAAGGTCGATTTCGACGGGCGCATAGCTACCTACCCGTTCGATACTCTGCCGCAGCTCGAGCTCGCCTATGCGATAACCGTGCATAAAAGTCAGGGCTGCGAGTTTGAAGCTGTCATCATCCCCGTAATGAGCGGATTTGAGAAGCTCAGCTACCGCAATCTGCTGTATACCGCGGTAACACGCGCGAAGAAGCTCCTCATTCTCATCGGCTCTGAAGAAAAGATACACGAAATGGTCGATAACAACAAAAGAACAAGGCGGTATACCTGCCTGAGAGATATGCTGGTAAACGGCTGAAAGAAAGGACAGATAATATGGCAAATACTGATATCGGTATCGACCTCGGTACCTCGAATATCGTTATGACTATGGGAAAGAAGGGCGTTGTACTGAGCGAACCGTCTGTTATCGCCTATAATACGCGTACCGAGCGCGTGCTCGCGGTCGGGAAGGAAGCCTATGAGATGATAGGACGTAACCCCGATTACATATGCGTTGCTCGTCCCGTGTGCGACGGTGTTATCTCCGACGACGACCTCGCTCACAGTATGATTCGCGAGTTCATATTGAAGGTTACAGGTCATCAGCTCCTGAAACCGAGAATAATCATCTGCATTCCCTCTTTCATTACCGACATCGAGAGCCGTGCCGTGGTCGATGCCGCAAAGAGCGCAGGCTCGCGGCAGGTCTACCTCATACAGGAGCCTATCGCCGCCATGATAGGCGCGGGCGTGAACATCACGAAGGCTAAGGGTCATATGATAGTCGATATCGGCGGAGGTACGACCGATGTGGCTATCGTCTCGATGAACGGCGTTGTTACGTCGCATACGATAAAGACGGCAGGCAATGCGATAGACCGCTCCATTATCAAATATATGCAGAACAAGTTCAAGCTCCTCATCGGCGAGAGGACGGCGGAAAAGGTCAAGATAGAGCTCTGTAACCTCTACGACCCGAACGACGAAGTCACATATACCGTCAAGGGAAGAAGCCTGCTGAAAGGTCTCCCCGCGCAGGTACAGCTCAGCGAGATAGACCTGTTCAAGGCTATCGAGGACGACACCTTCGCCATTATGGAGGCGATACGCAAGGTGCTTGAGGACGCTCCGCCCGAGCTCGTCGGCGACATCTACGACAACGGTCTGCTCCTCACAGGCGGCGGAGCTCTGCTCGGCGGTCTGCCCCAGCTGATAAAGCGCACCCTTGGTATAAACTGCAATATCGCCAAGGACGCGATAAACTGTGTCGCAAAGGGTACCGGTATGGCGTTCGACAGTATGACCACCCTGCTTGACGGCTTCGAGACGGCTACTGTTTACAAGTACAGGTAAAAGCCTACGTTTCTTATAGTGATTGACTATTCATTCAGAAACTGGTATAATAAGAATATCATGATTTAAAGGAGTAATTCAAATGAGCGAATGTACACACGATTGTTCGACCTGCGGAAGCGACTGCTCAAGCAGAACTGAGCCGCAGAGCCTCATCGAAAAGCCCAATCAGATGAGCAATATAGGCAAGGTCATCGGCATTGTCAGCGGTAAGGGCGGCGTAGGTAAGACTATGGTCTCCTCGCTTCTCGCCGTATCTATGCAGAGACTCGGCAAGAATGTCGGTATCCTTGACGCCGATATCACAGGTCCTTCCGTGCCGAAGGCTTTCGGTATCCACGAAAAGGCTGACGCCTGCGAGTTCGGCATAATCCCGCAGAAGAGCAAAATGGGCATTGACGTTATGTCGATAAACCTCCTGCTCGAAAACGAAAGCGACCCCGTAGTATGGCGCGGACCTGTCATCGCGGGAGTTGTAAAGCAGTTCTGGACCGACGTTATCTGGAAGGATATTGACTATCTCTTCGTCGATATGCCTCCGGGAACGGGCGATGTTCCGCTGACTGTGTTCCAGTCGATACCCGTTGACGGTATCGTTATCGTGACATCTCCGCAGGAGCTCGTTTCGATGATAGTTGAAAAAGCCGTTAAAATGGCTAAGCTGATGAATATCCCGATACTCGGTATCATCGAGAATATGAGCTATTTTGAATGTCCCGACTGCGGCAAGCGCCACAAGATATACGGCGACAGCCACATCGAGGAAATCGCCAAGGAGCACGATATCCCCGTGCTGGCTCAGCTTCCCATTTGCACCGACCTCGCAAAGCACTGCGACAATGGTACTATCGAGCTGTTCGAGGGCGAATGGCTCAATGAGGCTGTTGAGAAGATAGCCGCTGAAAAATAAACGAAAGGCAGTAAGTTGATGACTTACTGCCTTTTTTAATCTATGAAAAAAATCATTTAAATAGCATGAAAAATGCAACATCAGACGCCTCAGTGGCTGCTCTGTTTGCAGCTCTTGCTGCTTCCGCTGTATATTTTGCAACCATATGGTTTATTTGCTCTAAGCGATGCTGATGCTTTTCAGTTTCGTACAGATTTATTGCCTCAGTCAGCGTATGAGCACGTAGATTACGAATATACAAATAGATATATGCAAAGGATTCACTGTCGCGATAATCATACGGAAGCCACGAAAGAGCAAAGTCGCTTTTCAATTGTTCAAGCACTTCTGTCTCTTCATTGCATTTTTTAAGATTTTTCTTCTTGATTCTATTAAAAAACGATACAAAAAGAATGCCGAAGATAATTGACCCTATCCATACACATAAGAAAAATCGAATCCAATTAAAACTACTATCAAGTTTTGCTCTGCTTGCACCATAAATATAGCCTGTAAAGAATCCAATCAGGCTAAAAAAGAAAAAACACCTAAATCTGCAATATTTTCCTGCTTTGCCTGCCTTATGTGAGTACTTTTGTATTTTTATTTCCTGTTCTTTTATTGCGGACATTACTGAGAAGCTGCCTTTTATATTGACCATAAGCTGCTTTTTTTCATCTTCAATTGAACGAGAAGAATGTGCTTGCAAATAATTAGCAGATTCATTACCGTTCAACGCAGTGCCGCAATTGTTGCAGAAGTTGGAGCCATCGGGTAATTTATACCCGCATTTGTGACAATACATTGTATTTTGCCTCCTAATAATACAAATTACTGCGTTTATTGTACCATAAATACCTATAAATGTCAATATCGGAACTATCCCATAATGCATATAAAAAAGGGCAATGAATTAATCATTGCCCTTAAATTCTATGATATATCTTACTTCATAGCCTCTTCAACAGCAACTGCGCAAGCAACTGTTGCACCAACCATCGGGTTGTTGCCCATGCCGATAAGACCCATCATCTCCACGTGAGCAGGAACGGATGAAGAACCTGCGAACTGAGCGTCGGAGTGCATACGTCCGAGAGTATCAGTCATACCGTAGGAAGCAGGACCTGCTGCCATATTGTCGGGGTGGAGTGTACGTCCTGTACCGCCGCCTGAAGCAACTGAGAAGTACTTCTTGCCTGCGTCAACGCGCTCCTTCTTGTATGTACCTGCAACGGGATGCTGGAAACGTGTGGGGTTAGTGGAGTTGCCTGTGATGGAAACGTCTACGTTCTCCTTCCACATAATTGCAACGCCCTCGCGAACGTCATTTGCACCGTAGCAGTTTACCTTAGCACGGAGACCGTCGGAGTAAGCCTTGCGGAATACTTCCTTTACTTCGCCTGTAGCGTAGTCCATCTCTGTCTCGATGTATGTGAAGCCGTTGATACGAGCGATGATCTGAGCAGCGTCCTTGCCGAGACCGTTGAGTATAACGCGGAGAGGCTTCTGACGAACCTTGTTAGCCTTCTCAGCGATACCGATTGCACCCTCAGCAGCAGCGAATGACTCGTGACCTGCGAGGAATGCGAAGCACTCAGTGTCCTCCTCAAGGAGCATCTTGCCGAGGTTGCCGTGCCCGAGACCAACCTTACGCTGGTCAGCAACTGAACCGGGAATACAGAATGCCTGAAGTCCCTCACCGATAGCAGCAGCAGCGTCGGCAGCTCTTGTGCAGCCCTTCTTGATAGCGATAGCGCAGCCTACAGTGTAAGCCCACTTAGCGTTCTCGAAGCAGATGGGCTGTATTTTCTCAACGAGTGCATAAATGTCAAGACCCTTTGACTTGCAGACATCAGCACACTCCTCGATGGAGTTGATGCCGTATTCCTTGATTACAGCAAGGATCTGTTTTTCTCTTCTCTCATAAGATTCAAATAAAGCCATTGTACTGATCCTCCTTATTCTTTTCTCGGGTCTACGAGCTTAACAGCGTCATCAACTCTGCCGTACTGACCCTGAGCCTTCTCGAAAGCTGTGTTAGCGTCATCGCCGCCCTTGATGAAGTCCATCATCTTGCCGAAGTTAACGAACTTGTAGCCGATGATCTGATTGTCAGCGTCAAGAGCTACCTTTGTGATGTAGCCGTCTGTGAGCTCGAGGTAGCGAGGACCCTTAGCGAGTGTGCCGTATGTAGTACCGATCTGTGAGCGGAGACCCTTACCAAGGTCCTCAAGACCTGCACCGATAACGAGACCGCCCTCAGAGAATGCGGACTGTGAACGGCCGTAAACGATCTGGAGGAAGAGCTCTCTCATAGCTGTATTGATAGCGTCACATACGAGGTCGGTATTGAGAGCCTCGAGAATTGTTCTGCCGGGGAGGATCTCAGCAGCCATAGCTGCGGAGTGTGTCATACCTGAGCAGCCAATAGTCTCAACGAGAGCTTCCTGAATAACGCCCTCCTTAACGTTGAGAGTGAGCTTGCAGGTGCCCTGCTGAGGTGCACACCAGCCGATACCGTGTGTGAAGCCGGAAATATCCTTGATCTCCTTAGCCTTTACCCACTTTGCTTCTTCGGGGATCGGAGCCGCGCCGTGAGCAACGCCCTGTGCGATAGGGCACATTGTTTCAACTTCGTGAGAATAAATCATTATAAATACTCCTTTCAGATATTATAAGAGAAGCCTGTCCGAGCGTGAGCATCTGTTCAGCCGTTCTCTCACATACAAATTAATTATACAACATTTGAGCCCTTGAATCAAGGTGTTTTGATAAAAGTTCATCAATCTATTGTTATATGATACTAACTTTTAAAAAAAAAGAGTAACAGCCCTGAGGCTGTTACATATCAAGCTTTATTTCTTTTCCTGTAGGTATGTACTGCTCCGCCTTGACTCCGCACTTCTCAAACAGAAACGCAGAAGCTGTGACGCTGTCTGTGCCGTCGTACTTGTTGCTGTAGTATACAACACGCTTGATACCCGACTGGATAATAGCCTTTGCGCACTCGTTGCACGGAAAAAGCGTAACATAGAGCGTGCATCCGTTCAGTGACGAAGCGCTGCTGTTGAGTATGGCGTTGAGCTCGGCGTGGCAGACAAAAGGGTACTTGGTATCAAGCACGGAGTCGCCCTCGCGCTCCCAAGGCATATCGTCGTCGTCGCAGCCTGTAGGCATACCGTTGTAGCCCACAGATACTATTTTGTGCTCGTCGTTGACAATGCACGCGCCGACCTGTGTGTTGTTGTCCTTGCTGCGTTCAGCTGAGAGCATCGCAATGCCCATAAAGTATTCGTCCCATGTGATGTAGTCGCTGCGCTTCATACAATGACCTCCCAAAACGGAATAAATAAAAATAGACGGCTTAAGTGAATAGTGAAGAATGAATAATGAATAGTGAATAGAACAGAAACGCCCTCGGGTATTAATCTTAATTATCCAGTATGCACTTAAAACACACAACAAAAATACTTCTAAATGATTTGCACACGCTTCCGTGCGCGAAAGCAGACAAACACTTTCGTTCAATGTAAGCGAGCTTGCGAGCGACAACGCGAACTGCGCGCGCCCGCTTGGCGATGGTTGGGGCAGCGGGATTTGAACCCACGCGTGACAGAGTCAAAGTCTGTTGCCTTACCGCTTGGCTATACCCCAGTAAACTTTATATATTATACCATATTCCAAAAACAATTGCAACCTTCGCGAAAATAAATTTTCGTTTTTGTTTATCTTTCCCGCGAAATCGGCAGCGCGGACACCGCGCTTATACCATACTTTTGACAGGATTGCAACATCTGCGGCCAAAAATCCTGCTCAGACCTTTCCGCCGCGGAATACCTTCATCATTTCGTTTGTAAGGCTCATATCGTCGGGCTGTCCGACTATGTCATTGCGCTCCGTCCATACTGCCGAGCTGAGCTCGCTTTCGTCAAGCCTTATCGTGTCATCGCCGTCAACGTCGCAAAAGAACCCCGCAAGGATAGAACCCGACAGTCCCCACGGCTGCGATTTGTAGTAGCGGATATTCTTCACACGAAGCCCTACCTCCTCCATTACCTCGCGCTCCACGGTCTGCTCAAGGGTCTCGCCTATCTCAGTAAAGCCCGCAACGAGGGCGTCGAGGTTAGTGCCTCTGCCCTTGGCATAGTGGGTTATGAGGAGCTTACCGCCGTTCGTTACTCCGACTATCACCGCCGGATTTATGCGCGGATATGTGATGTTTCCGCATTTTGTACAGCGCAGAGCCCGCTCCGTTGTGTCGGGAGCGGTTGGAGCTCCGCAAGCGCCGCAGAATCTCCCTGCGGAGTACCACTTGTACAGGTGGAAAGCCGTAAACATTGCGTAAAGTCCGACCTTGTCAATATCTGGACGGCGGCGGAGCTGTCTCACGTTCACAGGAGCATATTTCTCAGGTGCTGCTGCTTTTTCGTCAAGAGTCAGGAAGAAGCGTCGGTTGCCGATAGAGAAGAGATAGAGCGGCTCGTCACTGTGTGTGACCTCGTCAGCGTGCGGGAAGAGAGAGTTGGTTACCTCGCCCGCAAGAACGTCAGTACCACGGAAGCAGAAGAGGGTGTCCCGTGCCGACGGCTTTATATCGCTGAGATATGTGTTAGCGAGCCTGTCTGTGCCTATCTCCTGTATCATTCGGAAGCTCCTTTCTCGGCGGCGAGCTTATTCATTGCTCGGAAGTCGAACATCGCCATTATAATTGCTACGATCGCCGATAATACGTCAGCTATCGGACCCGTGTACACTATGCCGTTAATGCCGAATATCATCGGTAGTATAACAAGGAAAGGCAGGAAGAATATCATCTGCCTCGTCATCGATAGGAATACGCCCTTTATAGGCTTGCCTATGGACGTGAAGAAGGTCGAGGTTATCGGCTGGAGACAGTTTGCCCACGTGAAGAACAGGAATATGCGGAAGAATTTGATGCCGAACTCAAAGTATGTATCACTTCCCGTGCCGAAGAGGGATAGTATCTGCCTCGGTAAGAGCTGGAACATCGCAAATGCAACGAGTGATATAGCTCCGCCTGAGATAACAGCGAGGAAATATGCCTTCTTAACGCGGCTGTACTTGCGTGCGCCGTAATTGAAGCTCTCGATAGGCTGAGTTCCCTGTGCAAGACCGATAACTATCGAGAACACGATCATATTGACTTTCATAACTATACCCGCGCAGGCAAGCGGCTCTTTGTCGCCGTATACCGACAGTGCTCCGTAGTGCTTCAGCGAGTTGTTGAGCACTATCTGCACGATAGCGATAGCAAGCTGATTGAAGCACGATGCCATACCTATCGTAGCGATACGCTTGACTGTCGCAAAATGTGGCTTGAAGTGCTCCTTTGTGAGCTCGACGGTCTTGAAACGGCGAAGATAAACGAGAACAATTACAGCGGAGACGACCTGTCCGATGACTGTCGCAGCAGCTGCTCCCGCCATTCCCCATCTGAAGCCGAGTACAAACAGCGCGTCAAGCACTGTATTGATAACCGCTCCCGTGAGGTTGCATATCATCGTCATAGTGGGACTGCCGTCCGCGCGGACGATGTGACCTCCGCCCGTTGTAAGAATAAGAAACGGGAAGCCTAATGCTGTGACGCGCACGTACTCCTGTGCGTAGGGAAGCACCTCGTCGGGCGAGCCGAACAGCTTCAGCAGAGGCGTGAGAAATATAAGCGTTATCGCTGAGATGATGACGCCGCTCACTATGAGCATTGTTATGGCGTTGCCTGCAAAGAAGGCAGCACGCTTTTTGTCGCCGCGTCCGAGTGTGAGATTAAAGCACGAAGCACCGCCGATCCCGAGAAGAAGTGCTATCGCCATACACGCCGTTGTGAACGGAAAGGCAATGTTGGTGGCTGCGTTACCGTTCGTGCCTACGCCCTGTCCGATGAAAAGCTGGTCAACGATGTTGTAGAGAGCACTCACGAGCATACCTATGATACTGGGGATAGCAAATTTGAACATCAGCTTCGTAACCGAAGCATATCCCAGTGGATTCTGATTGTCTTTTTCCATGATTATCCTTCTTTTCCTAAAAAACAGCTTAAACATACACTAACTTGTTAATTATACACCATTTTAAGTTAAAAATCAAGTAAAAGTTCTGAATAAGGGCAAAAAAACAGCAGCAATCCCTTAAAGATTGCCGCCGATGATTTAATTACAGTGCTGCCTCAACAGATTTCCTGACGTCATTCATTTCTGTGGTAGGTTCAAAACGGGCAATTACGCTGCCGTCTCTGCCTATGAGGAACTTCGTGAAATTCCACTTGATGTAAGCCTTGTCGCCGTATTTTTTATTGTTCATCTCCGCGAACTTATTCAGTGCGGCATTTTTTATCCCCTTGCCGAAGCCCTCGAAAGGTTTCTCGGCGGCGAGATAGACAAAAAGCGGAGCTGCATTATCTCCGTTAACGTCTATCTTCGCGAACTGAGGGAACTCAGTGCCGAATTTAAGTGTACAAAACTGATGTATCTCTTCCTCGCTGCCCGGAGCCTGATTTGCAAACTGATTGCAGGGAAAGTCGAGTATCTCGAAGCCTTTATCACGGAGGTCACGATACATAGCCTCAAGCGGCTCGTAATGCGGAGTGAAGCCACAGCCTGTTGCGGTGTTGACTATCAGCAGAACCTTGCCCAGATAGTCGCTTAGCTTTACGTCATTTCCTATTCTGTCCTTTACGATAAAATCATAAATATTCATAGTTTATTCTCCTTTCGTATCGGTAGGATAATTATCTAACAGCTCATACAGCAGGTCGTAAAGCTGCTTTGCCTTTTCAGGTCCGAGCTTCAAGCAGCTTCCGACCTTCAGCGGTATGTCTTTTGCATCCTGTTGGAGTGCCCAGCCCTTTTCGGTCAAGGTGATGATGAATGTGCGCTCGTCATCGCTGCTCTGATGCTTCTCAATATAGCCCTGCTCACGCATTTTTTTCAACATAGGCGAGACCGTGCCGCTGTCAAGCATGAGCCGCCTGCATATCTCGCCGACAGTTATGCCGTCGTTTTCCCATAGTACAAGAAATACAAGGTAGCGTGTGTAGGTTAGCCCGAGAGGTGTCAAATAAGGCGTATACATTGAGGTAACGCTCCTTGCCGCGGCATACAGCGGGAAACAGAGCTGATTTTCGAGCTTCAGACATTCGTAATCCTTATTGCTCATTTTGCAGACTCGATAAGGGCTTTCATAGCTTCCTTCGGACGGAAGCCGACTGACATATTCACAAGCTTGCCGTCCTTGAATACTCCGACAGCGGGGATGCTCTGTATGCCGTACTTCACCGCAAGCTCCATATTATTATCGACATCGCAGGCATAAAAACCGATATCGCTGTACTCCTCCGAGAGCTCCTCAAGGATAGGGGCGAGCATTCTGCACGGTCCGCACCACGTGGCATTGAAGTCAACGATAGCTGTCTTTGCATTTTCTACTGCATTAAAATCGTTGTTTTTGATTTCCTTTATCATAGTTCATACCTCTTTCTTTATTTCGTTCAGGTAGCCTATCGCCGAAAGAGCGGCGATATTCCCCTGCCCTGCGGCTTTGATATACTGGTACGGCTTGCCTGCAACATCACCGCAGGCAAACAGTCCGTTTATGTTTGTTTTCATATTGATATCGACCTTGATATGCGCTCCGTCGGTCTCGACGCCGGGAATAAGCTTCTCGGGCATTACCGCATCGCGCAGTACAAATACACACGATACTTCATACTCTCCCGAGTCGGTTTTCAGCGAGGTCACGTTGTTCTCACCGATCATTTCAAGCGGCTTCTCACGTATAACGCGTAGATTTTCACGCTCTTCGGGAAGTTTATCGTTCATCGGGAAGTACAGCACACTGTCAACTACTTCCGACAGAAAAAGAGCCTCCTCAGCCGAATCTGCGCTGTAACCGAGTACAGCTACGGTCTTTCCCTTATAGAGGCGGGCGTCACAGGTCGCGCAGTAGCTGACTCCCCTGCCGAGGAACCTGTCCTCGCCCTCGAGAGCCTTGGCCTGAACGACACCCGTCGCAACGATAACCGAGGAAGCTTCGAGCATTTCCTCGCCGCATTGAAGTGCGAAATAATCGCCCATAGCGTAGACAGCTCCGACCTGCTTGTCCGTTATCTCGGCTCCGACTTCATCAAGGTGTGCTTTCAGCCGCGCTGCAAGCTCCTCACCGCTTATTGCGGGAAGTCCTGTGTAGTTGTCTATCCTGTGAGCCTTGCTTATCTTGGAACTGAGTGCACTGCTCCCGAGCAATAGCACGCTCTTGTTGCGAATCTTAGCCGTTATAGCAGCGGATATCCCTGCGGGACCTGTACCTATAACAGCAATGTCATATCTTTCCGTACCCTCGCCTCCTTAAATTCAATTGTATACAATTTAATCTTGCAACATCAATATAACATATCTCTGCCTCAATTGTCAATAGCTTTTGCAGGAATTTACATTTTATTCATATATTGCAAAAATGCCGCAGACAAGCTGTCTGCGGCATTTTTTACTACTTTTTCCTTCTACTGCTTCTGCTCGGACTTCTTGTCCTTCTCCGTCTGCTCCTTTTCAAGCTTTTTGCGAATGTTGTCGATGTCCTCGACTGTTCCGCCGCCGTCATCATCGGGAGCGCGGAACTCGCCTTTCTCAACAAGCCGCATAAATGCGTCAACGACGTCACTTGTGAGCTGCGTGCCGCGAACCTCCTTCATTATAGATACTGCCTTTTCGAAGTTCATACGCTTACGATACGGACGGTCTGAATACATCGCGTCGAAGGTATCTGCAACAGCGATTATCTGCGCAACTCGCGGTATCTCGTCGCCCTTCAGTCCCTTGGGGTAGCCCTTTCCATCGGGACGCTCGTGGTGTGCGCCTGCTCCTATGGAAAGCTCGGGCATTATGCTGATGTCCTTCAGTGTATTGAAGCCGAGCGCTGAATGCGACTTGATAATGTTGAATTCGGTATCGGTCAGCTTGCCCGGCTTGTTGAGCACCTCGGGCGGTACGCCGACCTTGCCTATATCGTGAAGAAGTGCGATATCGTAGTATTTCTCGACCGTTTCCTCGTCGTAGCCGAGTTCCTTCGTGAGCATCGCCGTGTAATCCGCAACTCGCGTGGAATGACCGTTCGTGTACTTGTCCTTCATATCTATGACCTTCGCGAACGCCTCAACGATCTCACGGATGAGGAGCTTCTGCTCGTTTGCCTTCTTCTGGAGCTTCGCGATCCTGCGGTTTATGATAAGCATAACAATTCCTGCGACAGCGGCGAGAATCAGTGCTGCGCAGGGAAGTCTGAACCACCACGTCTCGTAGAATGCCTTCTGCTTGTTTATTCGGACGTGCAGCGTCTTATTGCCGTTGCCCTGCGGGTCTTTTATGCTTATCTCAAAGTCGTACTTGCCGCCCTTGAGGTTTGTATAATCGACAGGTGCGAGCAGACTGCGCTTGACTGTAGTCGAGTTGTTCTCGAAGCCGTCAAGGTGGTAGGTCACCTGCGGATTTATGAGCGAATAATTGTAGACAAAGCTGTATATAGTCAGCTTGCGTGCTTTCGAGGAGACAGTATAGCTTCCGTCATCATTGGGGTATATCCGCTTTCCGTCTGCTTCAATGTACGGCACGGATATTTTCAGGTCGCTGACGCTCTCGAAAGGCGTCTCGATGTTGACCTTTGCTATGCCGGTAGTTCCCGAAATATAGAGCTCGCCGTTGGAGGTCAGCTCGCTGTAGGAATTTGAAGTGGAGATACAGGTCAGACCGTTATCCTTGCCGTAGAAAACGGGGGTTATCTCCTCATTTGCGAGGAGCTCTTCAACGGGCGTAACGTAAATACCATTACTGCTGAGTATCCACATCTCGCCCGATGTGCTCTCGTACAGGTCGAAGTTGTTCGAGTACGGGAAATTGGATATCGTGGTCACCTTATAATCCGCGTCCATATAGGCAATGGAGTTGCTTGTGACTATCCAGTACAGGTCGCGTTCTATGTCGTGCTTTATGCGCATTACAACGTCTGAATGAAGACCGTCGTCTGTGCCGATGTGGAGAGTATCTGTGCCGCGGACAACATATATTCCGTCGCCGTCCGTACCTGCGATTATGTCGCCGTTCGCGGATTCGACTACCGTCAGTATCTCGGTATTGCTTATGCCTGCGGTCTCATCATACACATCCTTTATCTTGTCGCCGTCGATCGTGACGATACCGCCTGTGCAGGCGACAAGCATCTTGCCGTCAGCGCACTCATATACAGTTCTCACACGCTCGGAGGGCAAGCCGTTTATCTTTTTGAATTTGGTAACCTTGCCGTTGTCGTATCGGACAAGTCCCTGATCGCCGAACGTCGAGAACCATATCCTGTTCTTGCTGTCACGTATTATCGAGCGTATCTTACAGCCGTGGAGCATCTGAATGAGGTCGGTGTCGCCGAAACGTGCACCCGACGGGGATTCCGAGCTCGTCAGCGGCATCTCTGTTACTGTCCTGCCGTTTCTCAGCACTATCAAGCCGTCGTTTTTCGTGCCTATGAGGAGCATATCGTTGTAGCGGCAGGTCGAGTACACCACCTGCGGGGAGAGCCCGTACTTGTCGAAGATGTCCGTGAACTGGTTCGGGACTATCTTCATAACGCCCTGCTGTGACGATACGAACCAAAGGTTGCCCTGATAGTCCATCATCAGGTTCTCGATGGAGGTCGTCAGCGGTACATTATCGAGCGTAGTGAAGGCGCCGTCCCTGTATACGCCTATGCCCTTATCGGTGCATACCCACAGTGTATCGTTGATGTACTCTACCGAGTTTATGTATTCGAGCGGTGCTGTATTTATCGGCACAGTATTGCGGAAGCCCTTCTGGAGCTTGCCGTAGTATATCTCCGAATCCTTGGTGGCAACATACACATTTCCCTCCTCGACGGTGTCGGGAAAAATAGAATGGATATTGCTTATTCCGAGTCTGTCAGCATTGTAGAAGCCCTGAAGCCTGCCGTCGCTGAACGTGAATATGGAATTATTCATCGTAACGCCGTATATTACGCCGTCCGCACCTGTTTTGAGCATTCGCACGTACTCATCGTTTATCTGCGGCTCATCAATGCTGTGAAGCTCCATATCCTTGTCGATACAAGCTATTCCGTGAGTTGTCGCAAGATAGATATTTCCGTCGCCGTCCTCTGTTATGGAGCGTATCGACAGCGATTTCAGACCGTCCGACTTGTTGTACATACAGATAGTGTCATTCTCTATGACTGCGGCGCCGCTGTCATTCGTGCCCACCCACAGCCTGTTGTTCGAGTCTACATAGAGACTTACTACGCTGGCGATACCCGTTGTGGAATCTATGCGCTCGAAGCTGTTGCCGTCGTAGCGGATAAGTCCGCTGTAGCTGCCGATCCATATGAAGCCCTCGTGGGTCTCGGCGATAGCGTTAGCCTCGGAGGTGGGCAGACCGTTGCTGTTGTCGTAGAGGACTGCGGAATACCCGTCGGTCTTGCTTGTGGGGTCAACCGACGGCTCTTCGGGGAATTCCAGCTCCTCCTCGACAGCATATGTATGAGGGAGGGTGAAAGCTCCCGAGGATGGCATAAACGTGAAGGCAAGCACAGCCGCAAAAGCTGCGGCAAGCGCCTTTATACGCAATAAACCGTTACTGATATTCATAAATACTCCTTGAGAATAATTCTTGTCGGAAAGCTGATAACAGCCGATGTTATTTTTTAACAATTAAATTATATCACATAAATATGAATATATCTATAACTTACAATAAAAAATCGATTTTTGTCAATTCTGCACGATTAGATGGCGTTTCATTTGTATGCAACATCAAAATAATCGCCCGATCCCAACATATTATTGACATTCAGATACGAAAATGCGATAATTGAATAAACATAATTGTTTTATAAAGGAGAAAAATTATGGGAAACAAGATTCTTCTGCTCGATAATTCGGGCGGTGAAACTGGCAGATATATCAATTCGTCGTGCAGGCTCGACCTCACCGTCTCTCAGGATAAAGCTATACCCGAGGGCGTAAGCTGTGTCATCGTGTCCGAGGACTTCGCGGGCACTGACCTCGGCGAGCTTATCACAGAGCTGAAATGCAGCGGCGTTCCTGTGTGTATCGCTTCGTTCAATACCTCTTTCAGTGCGCAGGAGAAATTCGCTCTGTCAGGTGCCGACGACGTATTCATACTCCCTATGTACGGCGCACTCATAGAAAAGCGCATCAGCCGCCTGTGCGGAGATGCGGGTGCTGCTGATTTTTCGTTCATCGACGATGTTTCAGTTTCTTCGGGACAGGGCTCCTTCAAGGTCGATGAGGCTGATTTCAGGAAGCTATACGAATTTGTACAGCGTCTGCTCGAACGTCTCGAAAAGGATGCTCACCTCGTCATATTCTCGTTTTCAAGCAGGTTCGGCAGCAGGATAGAGCCCGAAATAGTCAATGACTTCACTACCGTTGTACAGCGCTGTCTGCGTAAAGGCGATATAAGCTGCAAGAGCGGTCACAGCCTGTACGTCATATTGCTCGGTGCCGATAAAAACGGCTCTGAGGTAGTGGCAAAGCGACTTATCGAGACCTTCTGGAGCGTCTGCGACGATGACGCTTATGATATCAACTACGAAATAAAGCCTATAAACAGCTAAAACAAAGGGGAGCATTGCTCCCCTTTTATCATTTTCTCTTTTTTCCGACTGCTCTTCCGACAAGTATTACGGGTACAGTTAGCGCTGTGACCGCAAGGATTATCCCGCCGATTATCGCGATATAGCCCTCACGGGTTATGTATTCGTCGCCGTATTCCTCCGTCGTGTAGGTAAAGCCTGTCTCACGGAAAGCATTGTCTATCTCGTCCGCGATAAGCTGGTGTCCGAGATAATTCGGGTGGATATCGAAGTCCTTGATATTTGTCACGACCTCTGCCTGCCCCGCAAACTTTGACGCTACGTCCACAACTACGTAATTTCCCGCCGAGTGCTCCCTGATGATATCGTTGAGCCTTCCTATCTTCTCCGCCGAAAAATCGGCAAGCTTCGGTATCTGAGTTATGTATTCGAGCGGGTCGTACAGCGTTTGAACGTATACAGTTCCGTCTGTTCGGGAGCTTATCGCCTCGGCAATGTGCTTCATATTCACCTCGAAGCCTGCAAGTGCGTCATTAGCCTGTGAATCCATAGACGTAAAGGTGTCTGCTGCTCCGAAAATGTCGATATTCTTGTAGTTGAATGCACCGCTCTCGGGCGAATATCCAACTTTGTTAAACAGGTCAAAAAGTATGCCGAGGAGATCGTTTCCGCCTATCGAAATTATAACTGCGTCACTGTCTGCGAGGTCGCTGTCGAGTTCTCCGCTGTTTATCAGCTCAAGCAGCTCGGCGGAGGTGTCGCCCGATTTGGCTCTGTTTACCATTTTATGACCACATTCGTCTGCGAGCTCCTTTTCGTACTTATCGGCAAGTATATTCGCATAGGAGCGGCAGCTGTAGAGGTCGTCCTTATTGTAGCCTTCAAGTCCGTAGCCAGCTGCGATGGAGTCGCCGAGAAACAGCATCTTCGGAGGGATCTCTATCCTGTGCGTGACCGTCTGAAGGTCGCGTGCGGTAAGGCTGCAAGCCGTCAGCGTCACCGATGAGACAACAGCGCAAGCCGCTGAAATAATACGTTTAAACATATCGTTCTCCTTAATACAAAGAAGCTGAACAGCTCCTGCCGTCCAGCCCTGATATCATTGATTGCGTGTCTTTATGTTTCTGTCTATCTCGCGCTTGGCGTCGCGCTTTGCCGCGTCCGCACGCTTGTCATAGAGCTTCTTGCCCTTGCACAGTCCAACCTGCATCTTCACGCGCGAATCCTTGAAGTATATGCTCAGCGGTATCAGCGACAGACCGTCCTGCTTGACTGTACCGTACAGCTTGTTTATTTCGCGCTTGTGCATAAGCAGCTTGCGGACTCTCATAGGGTCGCGGTTGAAAATATTGCCCTTCTCATACGGCGAGATGTGCATACCGCGGACGAAAAGCTCACCCTTATCTATCGAGCACCATGCGTCCTTGAGGTTGACGCTCCCCTGCCGTATCGACTTGACCTCGGTTCCGACGAGCTCCATACCAGCTTCATAGGTCTCGAGGACGAAGTATTCATGCCGCGCCTGACGATTCTCAGCTATCGTTTTTATACCCTTTGAACGCATTTTCTCATCTCCTTACCCTATTATTATACATCACAGCTACAATAAAGTCAATAAACTAAGACGAAAAAACGGCTCGGATTTTGTTATATTTTTATTTTTTATAAAAACACTTGATTTTTTTCTCGGAAGGTGATATAATATTAAAGTAATTTTGCAGTGGTATCGAAGTGGTCATAACGGACATGACTCGAAACATAGTCGTTTCTGAGCTTGCCGCACTTTGATTTATCTCTGTTCTGCGTGGTTTCGGCGGTGTTCATAGTTGCGTTTGCAATTGGCTTTCTCGCAGTTTTCTCGCAGTTTTATAGTTAAATTAAATACGCAGTGGTATCGAAGTGGTCATAACGGACATGACTCGAAATCATGATGCCCCTTGAGGGACG
>Ga0129307_1001121_pt1 | contig 31804 bp, 30 predicted proteins | sample P1105metagenome_FD_94437 | JGI IMG/M metagenome (GOLD analysis project Ga0129307, IMG submission 94437) | Capybara group fecal microbial communities from Wisconsin, USA - P1105 metagenome | ecosystem: Host-associated > Mammals > Digestive system > Large intestine > Fecal | place: USA: Wisconsin...
CCCTATAATGGGCAAAAATTAATACTGAAAGTTTTAGGAAGGGAGTTTGAGGGAGAACCCTTTTTCAAAAGGGTTTCCCTCAATAGACTCGTGTAAAAACTTCTATATGAGTATCACGGTTAACGGCTGCCCTTTTTATATGCGTATACAAAAGTAAAAGCCCGACTTACGCTGTCGGGCTCCACCTTTATATTCAGTTTTTAATTTTCGTTATTCTTTAAGCGACTTTCATCACTTCGCTAAATTGCCCTTTGGACTCACCCTTTCGGTTTTAATATTCGAGAAGATACCTTACTGTTTTCATAGTATCAACTTCCTTTATTGTAAAGTCTTGATTGATCACCTGAAAATTTTGTATTGGTCCTTGCGATCGCCTTCCATCCGACTCGCTGCGGATCATAGGCTAAAAGTTAACCTTTTATCTCATGGGACTCACCTTTCGTAATTATTTGCTCCCTTTCGGAACATCGGTGTTAAGTTGTACTTTTTTATCTCATGGGACTCACCTTTCGCAATTATTTGTTCCCCTTACGGAACATTGGTGTGAAGTTATACTTTTTATCTCATGGGACTCACCTTTCGTAGTTATTTACTCCTCGCCGGAGCATTGGTGTGAAAGTTATACTTTTTATCTCATGGGACTCACCTTTCATGATTATTTACTTCCTTGCGAAGCATTCAGCATAAACCAAAACTAAATTCTCATGGGACTCAACCTTTACATTTTATTTCTTAGCGATATATCTAAAGACAAATTGTCGGAATTTCAGATAATCCTGTATCTTGAATTGACTTTAGACATGAAGCCGTTTTAAGATTCAGCAATACGTCAGCCTTCTGATCGGATCAATAACCTTCTGTCATTTCAATCATCGGAACAAGCTCGAAGCCTATATTCCCACTTTAGCAGATCCAATCAGTCAGCAAGCCCGCCGGCTTCACGCTGCTGATTTGAGGTTCCTTCCATCGGACTCACTCACCTTTCCGCTTGTTATAATTTACATTGAGGACGAGCCTCAGACCAAGTAAACCAAGCTTCCGAAGTTCCCTTTTCTTTAGGTCTCTTCGTTTTCCTTGATTATATATTACCACAACCTTTGGATAAAGTCAATAGTATTTCATCAACTTTTCACAAGTATTGATGTATTTTGTCAGCTTCAACAATGAGAGCAACTGTCTTTTGTACTATTTGTATAATACAACTTCCCGATATTTCCGCTTGCTTTTTTATATATTATAGTGTATAATGATAACATCACACAGGCGAAAGCCGGAAGGAGAAACATATGTCTGAAATGAATGAATACACCCCCGAGCTGTTTGAGCTCATAGATGAGGACGGCAACAAGAAAGCTTTTGAGCTGATAGATGCTACAGAGATCGATGGCGAGCAGTACTTCGCTATGGTGCCCGCTGCCGAGGATGAGGACTACCTCAACGCCGACTGCGATCTGGTAATACTTAAAACTGTCTACGAGGACGGTGAAGAGATCCTGGCTTCCATCGACGATGACGAGGAGTTCGATAAGGTGTCGGGTTACTTCCTTCAGAGGATCCAGGATGTGTTTGAAAACGGCATTGAGGATGACGAAGAAGACGAGTGATAATGAAAAATTTTCCTTTTTGCATAATTTTTCATAAAACCACTTGATTTTTCATAAAAGCTGTGCTATAATATAGACAACAAAAAAATATTCTGCCTTGTTCGAGTAATTATAGTTTTTATAATCCAACACATCTTATAAGGGAATTCAGTCTCCGCTTGCGGACTGCAGACCTCCCGCTTTATGCGGAAGAAGGGAGCGAGAAACAAGAGGGCGTTTACCCACCTGCTTCGTGCGGGTTTTATGCACTATATGACGGCAAGGCGGTTTATTTTATAACAAAAAGCTGCATAACTTCGGTAGTGCAGCTTTTTTTTGCTATACTCATATAAAACAAAAAGAGGCATCCAACGGACACCTCTTCCTGGGGTAAAGTTGATCAAATGGTCTGAGTGACGGGACTTGAACCCACGGCCTCTACCACCCCAAGGTAGCGCGCTACCAACTGCGCCACACCCAGACGTTTTAGCTTTTGGCTTCTCAATCAACGATATATATTATAGCACACTTGCTTTAGTTTGTCAAGCCAATTCTGCAAAACTCTGATTTTTTGTAGATTGTGTCCTATTTGTTCAACGATTTATTGTGAATATATGCATTTTTATATTCCTATATGTATATTTCAGACTGAAATTTTCATCTTTCAATCACATTTTTACCCGTTTTTTGCTGGACAAATAATCCTCTGTATGTTATAATAGTTTGCGGAAGGAGTGTCGTTATGCGCAAGTCTATTAATCTATTTTACTCATTTATCGTTTCGGCTTTCGTTGCATCTGCCGCTTTTGTTTATCCGCAGATGAACGTCTTTGCAGCGTCCACTTCCGATAGATCGGATAAGCCGTCCGCTTTGTTCATCGTTGTCCTGGCAGCTTTATTTGCAGCTGCACTTATTACCAGCTCCGTGATAACCTACAAGATACGCACCAGGAATATCACAAAGGAACGCTCCGACAGCAGCGACAAGGAAGGCTCCGGTACCTGAGGAGGAAGCTATGGATATAGATGTTTACATCGATTCAGAATTTGAGGGCTTCCGCACTCTCAGCTACGTAGAAAAACTCAGACGCAAATATTACGGGATGGCCGCTGAAATGGCCCATGAGATCGAATGGGACGAAGTTATCCTCTACGCTATCTACTCGTATAACGAGAAGGATCAGGCGTTTATTTCAGCCGATTTCATGTGTCTTCGCATGAGCTTCGCACAGTACAAAAGCCTTTGCGAGAAGATCTCCCGTACCTGCAGGCTCTTTTGCCTCAAAAACAGATAGGAGTTGTTTATGAAGAAAATTATTGCAGCCGCTCTCTCTGCCGCTCTGACTCTCGGAGCTGCGGCGCCTCAGTCGGTATTCGCCGCTGACAAGCAGTATAAAGTCACATTTGTGGATTTCGATGACAAGGTTATCACAGTCCAGACAGTTTCAGAGGGACAGCAGATCGACTATTCCGCTGTAAATGTTGATGCTTTGCAGAAGCACATCGACAAGTATACCGAACAGGCTTTCGCTTCCTGGGATATCACTCCCTCAACCACAGACAGGGATATCACAATCCACGCTCTCTCCAAGACTGCGTTCATCTCCATTGACGGTGTGCCTGCTGTCACAAGCTACTATTCACGTTCCGGCAAGATAGATCTTTTCGGATTCAAGGCCGCTATAACTGTGACCACTCAGACTCCTGCAAAGGATGCTAACGGCAACTATATCACCGAATCCTCAACTATCGATATCACCTCAAGCTGTTCCGCTTCGCCGTCCAATCTGAAGGAGGCGTTCTATACATCCGATCAGGCAGTTATCGATATCATCCCGTTAGGTGATGACAAGCCCCTCTACAGCTACGCCATCAAGTGCTACGACTATCTCGGTGACGTTAACGAAAACGGATCTATCGATTCCGTCGATGCTTCATCCGTTCTTACTACTTACGCTCAGTATGCTACAACCGCATCCGGCAGTGTATCGCCTGAATATCTGAAGCGCGGCGATGTTAATATGGACGGCCTTCTCGATGCAAGAGATGCTTCGCTGATCCTCAGCTACTATGCTCTCAGCTCCGTTGACAGCACTATAGACTGGAACAGCATCTTATCGTAAATTATTTCCCCTGAGACGATCTCAGGGGATTTTTATTCGGATAACATAACAATTTTCATTTTTTTTTGCTTTTCCTATTGAAATTTATATAAAATTAATGTATAATCATATTATGGCGTGTTTTTGCCTTATTTTATGTTTATAATTATCTTAAAGGAGTGTCACTAAAATGTATAATGATCTTATGGACTCCATCGGCTTCGTTTCAAAGTATGATCCCGCAGTCGGTGAAGCAATGAACCAGGAGCTCGCTCGTCAGCAGAGAAACCTCGAGCTCATCGCAAGCGAGAACATCGTTTCCCCTGCTGTTATGGCTGCTATGGGAAGCGTTCTCACCAACAAGTACGCTGAGGGTTATCCGGGTAAGCGTTACTACGGCGGATGTCAGTGTGTTGACGAGGTAGAGAAGATCGCTATAGAGAGAGCTTGCAAGCTTTTCGGCGCAAAGTATGCTAACGTTCAGCCTCACTCAGGTGCTCAGGCTAATACAGCTGTTTATTTCGCTCTGCTTCAGCCAGGCGACACTGTTCTCGGTATGAGCCTTGCAGACGGCGGTCACCTCACTCACGGTTCACCTGTTAATATCTCAGGTAAGTTCTTCAACTTCGTTTCCTACGGTCTTGACGATGAGACTGAGACTATCAACTACGATGAAGTTTACAAGCTTGCCAACAAGAACAAGCCTAAGCTTATCGTTGCAGGCGCATCTGCTTATCCTCGTGCTCTTGACTTCAAGCGTCTTTCAGAGATCGCAAGAGCAGTTGGTGCTCTCCTTATGGTCGATATGGCTCATATTGCAGGTCTTGTTGCAGCAGGCTGTCACGAGTCACCTGTTCCATATGCTGACATCGTTACAACAACTACTCACAAGACTCTCCGTGGACCAAGAGGCGGTCTTATCCTTACAAATAACGAGTTCCTCGCTAAGAAGATCAACTCCGCTATCTTCCCGGGCACACAGGGCGGCCCTCTGATGCACACTATCGCTGCTAAGGCTGTTTGCTTCGGTGAGGCTCTCAAGCCTGAGTTCAAGGACTATCAGCAGAGAATAGTTGCAAATGCAAAGGCACTTGCTGACGGTCTCCTCAAGAGAGGCTTCAACCTGGTTTCAGGCGGTACAGACAACCACCTCATGCTGGTTGACCTCCGTCCTTTCAACATCACAGGTAAGGAACTGGAGCACAGACTTGACGAGGTCTACATCACAGTTAACAAGAACGCTATCCACAATGACCCTGAGAAGCCATTCGTAACAAGCGGTATCAGAATCGGTACACCTGCTGTTACTACAAGAGGTCTCGGCATAGAGGAAATGGAAAAGATCGCTGAGTACATCTACCTTTGCGCTACAGATTTCGAGAACAAGGCTGACGAGATCCGTGCAGGCGTTAACGCTATCTGTGAGAAGTTCCCGCTTTACAAGTAATCAATAAATGTCAAGGGACGGACAAGCTACTGTCCGTCCTTTTTTTGTGGTCCCCGCTTATATCAGATAGCGAAGATAAAAACATGGATGATAAAACAACAGAAAAAAACAGCATGATAAGGATCAGGGCTTCTAAATACGGCACATCTGATTTTACTGTCAGGGACGGCGAAAATGAGTACCATTATACTGTGAAGGTCTATGAAGATAACGGCGGCCATTCACAGATAGAAATAGCAGAAAAAAATCAAACACAGGAGAAAAGTATAGTGATAGGAAGAAAAGTAAAAGTGACAGTTGACCGCCCTCTCGGCAGCTGTCACCCGAAATACAAGGATATGGTCTATCCCGTGAATTACGGCTATATTGCCGGTATCATCGCTCCTGACGGCGAAGAACAGGATGCTTACATCCTCGGTGTGGATCATCCCGTTGATACGTTTACAGGAAAAATGATCGCCATTATCAGGCGCTCGGACGACGTTGAGGAAAAATGGGTAGTCTGTCCCGAGGATATGTTTTTTACTGCGGAGGAGATAGAACAGCAGGTCTGTTTCACGGAAAAGTATTTCGCTCATGAGATAATAATGGGACCTCGTCTTGAGACTTTTCCGAATTTTATGAGATCCGAAAAGAATATAGTTCCGTCAGAACAGCAGAATACTCCTCATATCGAAGGATATTACTACACAGGCAATGACGGCAGTCAGGCGGCTTTCTGGGAATATTCGGCAGATTCCGAAGCAAAGGAACATAGCCATGACTATGACGAGTACATGGTCTGTCTTTCGGGTGAGTATACGGTAATACTTGACGGAAAAGAAACCGTGCTTCAACCGGGCGATGAAATGGTCATTCCGAAAGGGACATTGCAGGGGGCAAGAGTGAAAAAAGGCACACGAACTTTCCATGCTTTCGGCGGAAGGCGGATAAAGTAATGGTTACACTTCTCCCCTACAGCCACGAAATGAAATCCGATGTAAGCCGATTTTTCAGCAGTATGATCCCTGTATCCGGCAATGCTTTCGGCGAGTCGGTACGAAATAGCTTTTACGATAATATTGCCCGATATTTCGATGATCTGTGGTGCCTGTTAGATAACGGGAATGTCGTTGGTGTGACAGCTATGAAGCACCTCAGCGACGAAAAATGCGAACTGAGCGGACTCTACCTCAGTGACCGCTATCAGGGCAAAAAGCTGGGATACAAAATGCTGATGAGTGCCATTGACCATGCCCGTGAACAGAAATACAAGAAAATGTACCTCGGTACTACCTACTCAAGTAAACGTGCTATATCCCTCTACAAACGGAACGGATTTACTTTCACCGAAAGATATTGCGATGATCTGAATGCAAACGTCTTTATGGTGCTTGACCTTGATACATAAGGAGGAAAACTATGTCTGCGCCTTTAGCTGATAAAATTCGCCCTAAAACCCTTGCCGATGTAGTCGGTCAGGAACACATCCTCGCTGACGGAAAGCCGCTTCGCCGTATCATCGACAGCGGTACAGTTCCCAATATGATATTCTACGGCCCGTCAGGTGTGGGAAAGACCACTGTTGCCCGAATCATCGCCGAAAACTGCGGTATGTCACTGTACAAGCTCAACGGTACCAATGCGTCAATTTCCGATATCAAGGATGTTGTGGCCGACATCGGCACATTCGGAAGTGAAAACGGAATACTCCTCTACCTTGACGAGATACAGTATCTGAACAAAAAGCAGCAGCAGAGTCTCCTTGAATATATCGAAAACGGCGATATCACCCTTATTGCGTCAACTACCGAGAATCCCTATTTTTCGGTGTACAATGCTGTTATCAGCCGAAGCACCGTGTTCGAGTTCAAACCTGTTTCCGCCGAGCAGCTTATGCCTGCCATACGCCGTGCATTCCGTATCATGTCCGAGGAAAACGGCTATGCTGTTGAGGCTTCCGATGACATAATTAAACAGATAGCCTACAGCTGCGGAGGGGACGTCCGTAAGGCTATGAACACTGCCGAACTTGCCGTGGTATGCGGTGAAGCTTCCGAGGGTAAAGTCGCTGTTACTGCGGATTCACTTAAAATTCTCGCTCAGCGCAGCAATATGCGCTATGACCGTGACGGCGACCAGCACTACGATATTCTGTCGGCACTACAGAAGTCCATTCGTGGCTCTGACGAAAATGCCGCTCTCCACTATGCTGCCCGTCTGATAGAAGCAGGCGATATAATTTCCCTGTCAAGGCGGCTTCTTGTCATTGCCGCTGAGGACATCGGTCTCGCCTATCCGCAGGCGATCGCCATCACCAAAGCCTGTGTGGATTCCGCATTGCAGCTTGGACTTCCCGAAGCAAGGATACCGCTGGCAGAGGCTATAATCCTCCTTGCAACAGCTCCAAAGTCCAACAGCGCAGAAGCAGCTATAGATGCGGCTATTGCTGACCTGAGGAGCTGTGACGCTCTCGACTTCCCACGCCATCTCCAGAACAAGCACTTCGACGGCAAAGGCGCTGCTGTTGTGGGACAGCATTACAAGTATCCCCATGATTACAAGAATCACTACGTGAAACAGCAGTATCTCCCCGATGCTCTTGCAGGCCATGTTTATTACAGCTACGGCGACAACAAACAGGAACAATCCGCACTGCTGTACCGTCAGAAGATCCTGAGTGAAGCCGAATAAACACGGTTACGATCCCTAATTCTCCACGTGATTGCACTATATTTTATCTATTATGTATAAATTGACAAAAATCCGACATATCCCCCGTCTCAGCGCTTGACAAAGGAGCAAAAAAGTGATATAGTAATTAAGTAATGTACAATTGTACATCACACACGGACGTTTTTAATTTAAGTTTCAGAGGTATTTTTCTATGGAACATAAATCACAGCTCATAGTTGCCGATTCAAAAATTCTCCCCGAGGTGTTCACGAAAGTCCTCGAGGTAAAGAAACTTATGGCTCAGAAAGGCGAAAAAAGCTTCGCCTCAGCCTGTAAAAGAGTCGGTATTTCAAGAAGTGCTTACTATAAGTACAAGGACAGCGTTTTCTCTTACGAGGAGCTTTTCACACGCAGGATCGTGAATCTTCACCTTCTGCTCAACGACAGCCCCGGTGTTCTTTCAAACGCTCTGTCTTTTCTGCATAGTCTGAATGCGAATATACTTACTCTTAATCAGAGCATTCCTGTTGACGGAGTGGCTCAGGTAAATATTTCCCTCAGACTTTCAAACAGCGCTGACGATCAGCTCGTCGGTCTTGATAAAATAAACGAACTCGACGGTGTTCTCGAAGCAAAAATACTGTCCGCCGAGTAATATACGGAGGTTTTCTTTTATGTCAGTTATATTCGCAGTTTTAGGTCATGGTGTTGTCGGCTCAGGCGTTGTCGAGCTTTTCTACAAGAATAAGAAGAGCATCGAAAAACGTGCAGGCACTGAGATGGATATCAAGTATATCCTCGATCTCAGAGACTTCCCTGATTCCCCATACAAGGACAAGTTCACCAAGGATTTCAATGATATCCTCAACGACGACGAAGTAACCTCTGTTGCTGAGTGCATGGGAGGCGTTGAGCCTGCATTCACTTTCGTTAAGTCCTGCCTCGAAAAAGGCAAGAGCGTTTCTACTTCAAACAAGGAGCTGGTTGCTGAGAAAGGCGATATCCTTCTTCAGACTGCAAAAGAGCATAACTGCAACTTCTTCTTTGAAGCAAGCGTTGGCGGTGCTATTCCGATAATCCGTCCCCTTCACCGCTGCCTGGCTGCAAATGATATCACTAAAGTCGCAGGTATCCTCAACGGTACAACAAACTTCATCCTCACAAAGATGTACAACGACAATATGCCTTTTGCTGATGCTCTCAAGCTTGCTCAGGAACTGGGCTACGCTGAAAAGGATCCTACAGCTGATATCGAAGGCCACGATGCCTGCCGCAAGATCTGCATTATCTCATCCCTCGTTTACGGTAAGCACGTTTATCCTAAGAGCGTTTACACAAAAGGTATCACTCAGGTAGAACTCTGCGACGTTGAAGCTGCTGACGTTCTCGGCTACGCTATCAAGCTTGTTGCAAGCGTTACCAAGCTTGACAATGGCAAGATACTCCCCAGCGTAATGCCTACACTGGTTTCCTACGACAATATCATGGCTGGCGTTAACGATGTATTCAACGCTGTTCTGGTATACGGCGACGGTGTGGATCAGACAATGTTCTACGGCAGAGGCGCAGGTAAGCTTCCTACTGCAAGTGCTGTTCTCGGCGACGTTATCGAGACTGCAAAGGGCACAGGCACCGTTCTTTCTCAGACATGGGAATCCGCATCCGACGACAGCTTCATAGAGAATTGCGACAGCTACACATCACGCTGGTATTTCCGTGTGCCTGCTGATACAGAGGTTGACCTGGGCGGTACATACAGCCACGACGACGGTATCTCCTACGTAACAGACGAGGAAATGACATTCGCTCAGGCTAAGGCTAAGGCTGATGAGATCGGCGCTCTGGCTTTCATGCCTGTACTTGAATAATACAAAAACAAGCCATAGTATTTCCGTTTCCGGGATACTATGGCTTTATTTTTTTAGTCGTTTCTGTGGCAGTATGCATATATTGTCGGAAGTATCAGCATACAGGGAAGTATTACTGCAACGTATACTATAAATATAAAATTGGTGCTTATGTCAAATATCTTTGAAGCCATTGTCATTGCAAGCGTAACAAGACCTGCGATGACCATGAGTCTTCCTCCGAATCTGTGAGTGAGATTCCAGCATTTCTCGTTGTTGAGAGTCCACGGCATCTTGAATCCGAGAGTTTTATTCTGACGAACTGTAGGCATATAATTGCCGAGAATGATGAACAAAAAGCTGAACATAAACAGTATTATCCAGTCATATCCTGTTTTAATTCTGTCACCGACATCTGCACCGCTGCTCATCAGTCCAAGAAAGAACCAGTTCACAGCTATGATGATGAATTCTGTTATCAGTAAAGTTACTGTCATCGGCTTGCTGTTTTTTTCGGCGTTTTTGCCTTTAAGCTCACTAAGATAGAACATGAAAGCTACAAACAGCAGAATGATTGACGGGAAAATTCCGTTCCACTTTGAGCCGACCCTGTCGCAAACAAAATCAAAGTTGAAGTTCACGGGAACAATATCAGGCAATTTCAGAAGAAACAAAATAGATGCGATGAGATTTATCAGTGATACGGCAATTGTTATGAGGAATACCCTCTTGAATGTTTTAGTCATTTTTATTCTCCTTTTCCGCCGAACATATCGGCAATTCCTTTAAGAAAGTCCTGAAACACCGTAGTGTTCAGACTGTAGGTTATGGTTTGTTTTTCCTTTGTTGAGATTATAAGTCCTGCCTCACGCAGTATCTTCAGATGGTGAGAGATAGTCGCTCCCGAAACATCGAATTGCTCGCCTATTTCCCCTGCTGTCATATCGGTTTTCTGAAGCATGGTAAGTATCTGCCGCCTTGTGGAGTCAGACATTGCGTTCCAGACGTCTTTCACTGCCACTCACCTCCTGCGGTAATTTTTTGTAGAAGCAGTAAACAGCTGCTGCAATGACGAATGCTGCCGATGCATATATTATTTCCATCTGTATTGCTGTTACTGTTTTGGTCAGATAAAGTGCTGAAGGCATATCAAATCCGAAGTGAAGCAGTATTGCAAGCGGATAAAGCATGATGTACTTCTTGTTCTTGGCAGCTGCAAATACAAGAACGGAGCTTGATATATGGAATGTCATAGCGGATATCCGCTCGAAAACTGCCGGAAGTACTGAAGAAAAAGTAGAAGTGGATACAGCTTTCAGCTGTTCAGTTGCGAGGGCTATTGCGGCTTCGTCCATATCTGCTGTGATCTTTTCGGTATTGCCCGAGTTTATCATGATGCCCATAACGATGTAAGTGATAGCCGTTGAAAGAATAAGGAAAAGTGCTTCAAATCCGCCGTGACCGATTCCGTAGCTGATGGCGTTTTTCTTGTCATGATTCTTTTTCATGGCAGTCCTGAAGGCAATAAATCGGCCTGTTTCCTCGAAAAGTCCTGCAAATACTGAGGCAACAACGGTAGTAAGGACAGGGCTGTTTTTTATTGCAGACAAACTCAAAATCGGCACTTTCGGGATATTCTCCAGAACCATCGCCGACACAAAAAATGTGACCGCACCGATGAGATACAGCTCAAACGGCTGTTTCGTTTTCTTTTTCCAGATCAAAGCGACAGCCGATACAAGAGCGATGACCAGTATTGCCTGTAATCCGATCGCTGCAAATGCAGTATTTGTGAATCTGATATTTTCCATGATAGTCCTCCTTTGAAAAGTGAACAATGTTATTTTGATAAGCGTCTAAATACCAGGTATTAATTTGGACGGAGTATTTAGATATCCGTCTAAATATAATATATCACAACAGTCTGCTTTTGTCAAGTGGTATTTTGATAATTATCTAAATATCTGTTAGCACAAAATAACGCTCCCCATGTATTACTCAAAGGGAGCGCTCGGATCATTCTTTTACATTGAGCCAGAATTCGCCTTCAAAATCAGCAGTCTGTTCAGGATCGGAGTAACCGTCGGTGATAGCCTTTCCGCTTATTTTAACGTGAAGGAGTTCGCCTTCCATGCCTATTATCTTCCATTTATAATTGATCAGCGGTTCGTGCTCAAAAACGTACATTGTGTCTTCTCTTTCATCGGCTTCCTCAACGTCCTTGACTTCAAATTCCATGCCGATGATGTCTTCGAGATCTTCTTTACCTGTGGCAAATTCATTTATGATGATCTCGGGACTAACTTCTTCATCGCCGAATTCGCCTTCTTCAAACCATACATCCATGGAAAGAGTTTTAGTAATAATTTCTCTTTCCTCGTCGATATCCTCCTCATTATCAAATAAACTGATATAGGTCATGTCGCAGTCCTTGACTGCAAATTCGTGACCGCCTAAAATGAGTTTGCCTCTCTGAACATCTGCCATAATAATACCTCTTTTCAATCATGATAACAGCAAAGCTGTACGTCAATTATAACATAATGCATTAAATATGTCAATCATAATTGTGAAATATTATTCAGCAGGCGGATAAAACTTTATAAGCATTTCCGTCAGCATTTCGGGTATGAACTGATAATGTGCCGAATCGGGATAGATCTTGCATTCCACGTCTGCACCGTGAGAATCCAGTCTTTCTTTAAGGTGCTGTATCCCTTCAAGTGTGGAATCGTTATCTCCGTAGTATTCCTCATAAACGGGGTCTTCATCAGCACCGCCGCAGATAAAGATTCTCTTGTCACAGCTTTCGTTTCGGTCAAAGTAGCCGTATTCATTCAGAACTTCATCCTGATCCACATAGGGAAGAAATCCGGGAGACCAGAAAACGGGACTTCCGATTATGTAGTTATGGAATGGCTGATTCTCGAATTTATCTGAGTTGAATGCAGCATAGTGTGCGAAAGTACCGCCAAGTGAGTGACCGTACAGCGTGGAATTTCCGAAGTCGATGTTGTACTCCTCGCCCAGATACGGCATCAGGTCATCGGTGATGAAGCTGAGGAATTCTTCGGATTTGTCACTGTAGAAGTGAACACGGTTTGTGTCGTCGGTGCCGTCCATTGAATAGTCAAAGCCGATGCTGACAAGGATAACATCGGCAGCACTTCCCTCCTCCATAGCCTTTCGCATATCCGCACAGTTGTTGAATCTCCATACACCGTCGGTCAGTACGTAGGCAGGATAAAAATTGCCTGGAGAAAAATCAGGGGGCAGAGTCACATGAACAGTGAAACTGCTGTCAAGCTGTTCGTCGTAGATGATGTATTCACGGACAAATGGAGCGATCTCCTCAATTTTGTCACAGTCGATCTCCCATGTGTTTGTTGATTCGCCGTTGATCTGTTCTAAATATTTTTCAGTCGTTCCATATTCTATTTTCTTGTAGGACTGATCTATGACTGCTTCCCATATGGCAACATTTTTCTTATAATTATCCTCAACCTCCTCGGCGGTATAATCCATTATTTTTCCGTCGATTTCGCAGGATTCATGAAGAAAAGGCTTGAATTCTTCAAAATCAGCGAATGTGATCCGGGGATCTCCGTTTTTGAATTCCTCGTATAATTTGTTGTAGTCTTCTTCAGTTATTTCGTTTCCATCGGAATCAAGATATATTGCCCCTTCTTCATTGAAAACAGTATAACAGGGAGGCTTTTTGTAAACAGTCAGTTCTCCGCCGTCATAATCAAGTTCAGGAACCTGAGATATCTGGATATATTCACCGTCAACAAAAGCTGAATTTATCGTTTTGCTCCCATCAGCAGGTTCGTTTGACCAGTATTCGATATTTTGCTCGATCTCCTCATCAGTTACATAACTCATGTCAGGATTCTTTTCACGGAAATGTTTCCAGTGGTCCGCAAAATTGTCAGCGCTCCATATTTCAAGGCAGACGCCGTCAGGGATAGTTATTTCCTTATCGATACCCTGCATATGATCGAAAACCGTAAGATCTCCGACAGTAATTTTACTGCGTTCATTTTCGGTCATGTGATTGGTCAGGCTGATGGGTTCGGATACTTCCATGGTCACTGGTGACGAGGTTTCACTGACGGAACTTGTCGGGCTGTTCTGCCTGCATGATGCGGCATTGAGTAAAATGGTGAGTGAAAATATAATTGCTGTGATACGTTTCATAGATGATACTCCTTTCTATAGGCAACACCGCACAAAGCCCGCCTGACGGCTTTGCACTGAATCTGCGGACATATTTTCCGTCATCTTGCACAGAAATCCCTTGACATACGACAGTATGCCTGCGGAATTTCTATACAATCTGACGAAAAATCTGTCACCGCATTTTCAGCACAAGCTTTGTGCGGTGTTGCCTATATTAATAAGTGTTCTTAACAGCCCAAAAAGATTCAGTTCACTTTCAACTTTGTACAAATAAACAAAAATCGCCCTCACAACTGTGTGCTCATACAGCAGTTTTATGCGTGTCTATTGAGGGAAACCCTTTTGAAAAAGGGTTCTCCCTCAAACTCCCTTCCTAAAACTTTCAGTATTAATTTTTGCCCATTATAGGGCGCACATAAGTAAAGTAAGAATTTTTCATATCTATCAAGTGCGCCCTATAATGGGCAAAAATTCTATTAAAAGTCTTTGGAAAGGGGTTCGGGGAAGAACCTTTCCTCAGAAAGGTTTTCCCCGATAAATACATATAAAGCTACTATATGAATACCACGGTTAAGGAGAGCGATGTTGTTTTACTTGAACAGTATTATCAGGAACTGCGATACAAGCACTACAGAAATAAGTGCTACAGGATAAGTTGCCGCATATGCTGATGCAACGTTCTCTGTGCCTGCTGTGCTGATGAGTGTACCGAGGGCAGGTGTGGATGTCATACCGCCTGTGATAGAGCCGAGATTGTTGAGGAGGCTCAGCTTCAGCACGTACTTCGCAAAGAGGAAGCCCAGTATCATTGGTACAATAGTCATTATCATTCCGTAGAGGAAGTATACAGCGTCGAAGTACTGCACGAACTTTGCACCGCCTGATACACCTGCTCCGATGAGGAAGAACATAAGTCCAAGCTCACGGAAGACCTTGAGTGTGGTGTCCTTCGGAGTTACGGAGAACTTGCCGAAGTGTCCGAAATGGCCGAAGATAAGTGAAACGAGGAGGCATCCGCCTGTAGTCGAAAGTGAGAAATTGCCGAACTTGAACGAACCTATGATGATTCCGAGAGCTGCTGCAAGTGAGAATGGCATGATGCCGAAATCGTCCATTTCAAGCAGTCCGCCCATCTTCTTGGACTTCTCCGACTTCTTACTGCCTGTAGGAGCAAGGAGCTCTCTTTCGTGAGCCATGTCAGCCTTCATGATCTTAGGGATGATCTGAACAAAGAGTACAACACCAATAACGCCGAAGATGTAAGCGATAGCGTAGCCAACAGAAACGATGCTCTGGAGGTGGTCGCTGCCTACAGCATCCTTAGCAGCGGAAAATCCCGGAGTACTTGTAAGTGCGCCTGAGAGAATACCTGTCAGCATTGCTGTGAATTCGTCGCTCTGAAGGTCAGTGAAGTTTCTGCCGACCAGTATGCAGCCAGCGCAGACAAGTCCGCCGCTTAAAATAATAATGATGGCAAGAAGCACGTATGATTTGAAGTTCTTCTTGAAGTTGGCAAAGAAATTAGGTCCTGCGATGAATCCTACAGCCGTAACAAAAAGTATCAGGCCAAGATTATCGACAATCTTTAATGCATTAGTAACGAAGTCAGTGTTTATCTCGTCTGAAAGCTGCTTGTAAAAAACGCAGCCGTAAAGCAGTGCAACGATAAATACACCTGCTGTGCCAAGGGAAACGCCTTTGATAGTGATTCTTCCGAGGATGTATCCGAGAGCGGCAATGGCGATAACCGATATCATCAGAAAGCCTACGCCGTGGATCGAAAGAATACCGTTAAAAAATTCCATTATTGATCACTTTTCTTTCTTATTATATTTGGACACACTTACGGGACGCATTTAGCGTCCCGATAGAATTATTTGCTTTTTCTTGCGTAGTGAGGAAGCAGCATAGGTGATGCTATATCTGTTGCACAGCCTGCCTCATTGAGTTCCTTGTTGAACTTCTCGATATGTGAGAGAGTAAGCTTTCCGGGAACTGCTGTTTCCTTTGCCTTTGCAGCTGCGTGTATACCTGCGTTTCTGCCGAATACGATAACGTCAAGGAGTGAGTTGCCCATAAGACGGTTTCTGCCGTGGATACCGCCTGAAACCTCGCCAGCTGCGTAAAGATTCTCTACGTCAGTCTCGCACTTGTCTGTGATGTTCAGACCGCCGTTCTGGTAGTGGAGAGTAGGATAAACGAGGATAGGCTCCTTGCGGATATCGATGCCGTACTTGCCGAACATTCTCATCATAGCAGGAATGCGCTTCTCAATAGTGCCCTCGCCGTGGATAAGCTCGATCATAGGAGTATCAAGCCAGATAGCCTTGCCCAGGTTTGTCTCGATGCCCTTGTCACGCTCTGTACACTCACGGATGATGGATGCAGCTGTTACGTCACGGGTCTCAAGGGGATGCATGAATACTTCACCGTCGATATTTACCAGCTTAGCACCAAGTGAACGGACCTTCTCGGTAACGAGAGCGCCGAAGATCTGCTCAGGATAGCCTGTACCTGTCGGGTGATACTGGAGAGTATCAGCGTAAAGAAGGCTTGCACCGACTCTGTAGCCCAGGATAAGACCGTCAGCTGTTGCGCCGTAGTGATTGGATGTGGGGAATCCCTGATAGTGGAGACGTCCTGCACCGCCTGTAGCGATGATAACTACCTTTGCTCTTGCAACGAGGAGTTCCTTAGTCTCCATGTTCATGAGAACTGCACCGGCAGCCTTGCCGTTTTCGTCGAGGATGATCTCAACAGCAGCTGTGAAGTCGATAACAGGTATGCCTCTGTTTATAACTTCATCACGGAGAGTACGCATGATCTCTGCGCCTGAGTAGTCCTTTGCAGCGTGCATACGCTTTCTGGAAGTACCGCCGCCGTGAGTTGTTACCATTGTGCCGTCTGCTTCCTTGTCAAACTCAACACCAAGCTTATTGAGCCACTGGATAGCCTCCGGAGCCTTTGTTACAAGCTTTGCTACCAGTTCAGGCTTAGCTGCGAAATGTCCGCCGCCGAAAGCGTCGAGGAAGTGGATAGCGGGAGAATCGTTAGGCTTGTCAGCAGCCTGGATGCCGCCCTCAGCCATCATTGTGTTAGCGTCACCGATACGAAGCTTTGTAACGATCATAGCCTTGGCGCCTGCCTCGTCAGCTTCAATAGCAGCTGATGCACCTGCACCGCCGCCGCCGATGATGAGTACGTCTGTATCGTAATCAGGTGAGGAAAGATCTACGTCAGCTGCGCTTATACGGCTCTTTCCCTGTAACAGGTCAGCAAGCTGTGTGGGGACCTTGTCGCCCTTGTTCACGCCGGCTGCGAGAATGCTGAATTCCCCTTCCTTGTAATCGGGATGGAAATGAGCAAGGAGAGTATCCTTTTCCTCAGCAGTCATTCTTCTTGGTTCAAGAGCAGCATTTTCAGCTCTGTTAGCTGCAACGACCTTTGCAAGCTCGTTAAGTTTTTCTATTTTGTACATATGCGCTCTCCTCCCTTACTTCTCGATCTCACGGTTGTTGTACATTTCCTTCAGCTCGTCAACATTTGTAACGGCCTTGGACATGAGTTCTGCGATCTTCTCATCGAAAATACCCTCGTTGATCTCGTTTACACGGTCACTGAGGTGTCCGCACTCGGGAGCGATGTACTTGCCGTTGAGACGTCTTGCAAGCATAGCTACCTGTGGGTGTGAGATACCGGCAGGACAGCGTGATGAACATACGCCGCACATTACGCAGTCGAAGCTTTCCTCAGCGCACTTCTCGTACTCGCCTCTCTGAGCATATGCGATGTACTGCATAACATTCAGTTCCTGAGTACAAGCCTTAGTGCAGGCGTTACAGCCGATACAGCTGTAGATCTCGGGGTAAAGCTGCATCATGATCTGCTGATCGGGCTTTATCTCCTCGATGTTGTAAACTCTCTTTTCCAGCGGGAAGAAAGGCAGTGTAGCAACGTACATACCCTCCTGTACCTCTGTCTGACAGGCAAGACATCCGTGAAGCTCTACCTCGCCCTTTATTCTGTAAATGGTAGCGCAGGCACCGCAGAAGCCGTTACGGCATCCGCATCCTCTTACGAGCTCATAGCCTGCATATTCCATTGCTGTCATTATTGTAAGACCTGCCGGAACTTCATACTTCTTACCGAACAGGTAAACATTTAACATATTTTCCATGCGAAATTATCCTCCTTAATACTCATCAGGCAGTTCGTCAAGCTGATCGAAACGGAAAACAGGGCCGTCCTTGCAGACGTACTTGTTACCGATGTTGCATCTTCCGCACTTGCCTACGCCGCACTTCATGCGAAGCTCCATAGTTGTATACACCTGTGTCTCAGTAAAGCCCAGCTCCTTGAGGCCTGCAAGGGTGAATTTTATCATAATAGGAGGTCCGCAGACAAGAACAGTCTTGCTTGTAGAAGGCTGAAGCTCCTTGACATAGTTAGGAACGAATCCCACATGACCGTCCCAGCCCTCCTGAGGATTGTCGATAGTCAGGTTTACCTCGATATTCGGGTCAGCCATCCATTCGTCGATTATTTCCTGATAGTCCACCAGGTCATCCTTTGAACGTGAGCCGTAAACTACCTGAACATCGCCGTAGTTTGCTCTGTTGTCACGGACATAGTTGATAACGGAGCGGAGCGGTGCGAGACCGATACCGCCTGCGATGAACAGAAGGTCCTTGCCCTTCAGCTCAGTCTCAACAGGGAAAGCATTGCCGTAAGGTCCACGGATAGTTATCTGCTGGCCTACGTCCATGGCGTGGAGCCAGTTTGTAAGGCATCCGCACTTCTTTATGCTGAATTCCATGAATTCTTTATTTGTAGGAGAAGAAGTGATAGAGAACATAGCCTCGCCGACTCCGGGGATGGAAAGCATTGCGCACTGGCCGGGCATATGCTCGAAAACCTTTCCTCCTTCGGGTGATACTACCCTGAATGTCTTTACATCGGGGGTATCCTGTCTAATATCGGTAACTACACCGATGTAAGGGATCAATGTATCGTTATTCATCACTTTACCTCCAATGCTTTCATTACCTTGACGATATTCATGGAGATAGGGCACTTGGAAAGACATCTTCCGCAGCCTACGCAGCCGAATTCGCCGTTATTGTTTGCCGGGAAATACACCAGCTTATGCATGAAGCGCTGACGGAAACGCTCAAGCTGAGTAAGTCTCGGGTTGCCGTGAGCCATCTTGGTAAAGTCTGAGTACATACATGAATCCCAGCAGCGGAAACGCTTGATACCGTGGCCTGTGTTGAAGTCCTTGATATCGTAGCACTGGCAGGTCGGGCAAACGAATGTACAGGTGCCGCATCCCAGACAAGCTTCGGAAAGGTCAGCCCATTTCTCTGAGTTGAAGTACTCGGTAAGCTTGTCGCCGCCGAAATTCTCGGTGCTGAGCTTTGCAAGAGGAAGCTTTTCCATAATTGCTCTTGCCTTTTCCTGGACCTCGCAAAGCTTTGCTGCATCGCCTTCTTCAAGGAGAGAAGCGATGGAATCTATGAAAGCCTGACCCTTGTCGTTGTTTGCAAGGAAGAAGATATTCTCGCCGTCATCGAAGCAGGCTGCATCTCCCTCGGGTACAGTGGGGTCAATGCCGAATGTCTTGCAGAAGCAGGTCTCGGCAGGACGTGTACAAGCCATAGTTACAACTGTGCCGTGGTCACGTCTGTTCTTGTAGTAGCTGTCAACAGGCTCGGCAAGGAATACCTTATCGAGGATAGTGAAGCTTCTCGCATCGCAGGCACGTACACCGAAGATAACGAAATCCTCGGATTCTTCACGTACATCGATGACTTCGATGTTTTTGCCCTCCATTTTGAAATCCACAAGATTCTCGGTCTGAGGGAAGAAGAAATCCTTAGCGCTGCGGACTGTATTGAGAGCGCTGCTCATAGTCATGCCGCTTTCGTACTTCTTATACTCGGCAGCACCGTCATTTCTGTCTACGGGAAGATAGAGAGCCTGCTTTGCTGAAACAGCGTCGAAAAGCTCATTCAGCTTTGATTTTGATATTTTAAGCATTATTCAACTCCCCTTTCGTGTACTATGGACGGCTCGCAGTCGTCAGTTGTATAATTTGTAAGAGGAGCTCTTGAAGTAGTGTCCTCACCTGCCTGATATTCACCGTAAAGGCTGTTGATGTCCTTGATGAATTTGCGGTTGAGGAGGTGGAGCGGGATGTTCTGAGGGCAAACTCTTGAACACTCGCCGCAGTCTGTACATCTTCCTGCTACGTGGAATGCACGGATGATGTGGAACATATTCTCCTCGAAGCTGTCCACAGCAGCCTTGTTCTCAAATCCCGAATCAGGGTTATCGAATATGCACTTTTCGCAGGAACAAGCAGGACAGACATTTCTGCACGCATTGCATCTGATGCACTTTGAAAGCTGCTCTCTCCAGAAATCATATCTCTCCTGAGCAGTCATATTCTCCAGCTTCTCTACCATATCGAAACGGTTTGACTGGAGGATGTCGCCTTCTTCGCCCATAAGCTCATCGTAGACCATGTGCTTCTTGCTCTTGCAGCTCTCGCACTTTACGCTTACAGCTTCGTAGTAAGGCATTGTCTCCTCGCCGTAGAGAGTCTCTATGCGCAGTGTGCCGTTGTCGTTCTTTGCACCGAGAATGCCTGTGATGCCCTTTGCCTTTATCTTTTCTGCGTCAAGCTTAGGACCGCCGGGGATACCGATAACATAAACGTTCTCACGTACAATTCTGTGTTCCTTGATAAGCTGATTGAAGCTGTATGTATCACATGGCTTCAGAAATGCCAGGATCTTTCCCTCTTTCTTGGTCTCCTTGATGAGATACTTTGAAACGTTTGCAGCTGTGAAATCGTCGTAAACGAAATCAGCGTCAAGTTCCTCTGCGCTGTCGAATACAGCAGGAGTTACGTCGTAAACGAATTCTCCACGCTTCCAGCCTATAACACGGTTCACGCTGCCGTCAGCAAGCAGCTCTTTTGCTCTTTTTATCATTGCTTCCTGCATCGTAAATCCTCCAATCTGCGGTTAGGTCCAAGCTTCTTGACATCAGCTGTGAACTTCTGCATAGTTTCAGCAAACTTAGCGCCCTCTGCTGCTGATACCCACTCAAGACGGGTACGGTTTCTTTCGATTCCGAGATAGTCCAGCATAGAGTAGAGAAGTGTGATCCTTCTTCTTGCGTAGTAGTTGCCTGATGTGTAATGGCAGTCGCCTGGGTGGCAGCCGCATATGATAACTCCGTCAGCGCCTCGCTGGAAGGCTCTGAGAATGAACATAGGGTTTACTCTGCATGAACAGGGAACTCTGATGATCTTTACATTTGTAGGATAATTGAGTCTGTTTGTACCCGAAAGATCGGCACCTGCGTATGAACACCAGTTACAGCAGAATGCAACGATAACAGGCTCGAATTCTTTGTTTTCATTTACTTGCATATTGCGTCTACCTCCGCCATAATCTGACTGTTAGAGAATCCGTTGAGATCCATAGCGCCTGACGGACAAGCAACTGTACAAGCACCGCATCCCTGACAAACAGCAGGGTTGACGCTTGCGACTCTGCGAATTGCAGTAGTTCTGTCAGGCATTCTGAATTCCTTGTCCACGTATGTGATAGCTCCGTAAGGACAAACCTTTTCGCATGAAGAACAGCCGTTGCACATGAGCTCATTTGAGTGAGCAACACAGGGGTTGCAGGTGATGCTGTTCTTGCAGAGAAGTCCGATAGCCTTTGCAGCTGCGGCACTTGCCTGAGCAACAGTTTCAGGGATATCCTTTGGTCCCTGACAGGCACCTGACAGGAAAATACCTGCTGTAGCGCTTTCTACAGGACGAAGCTTAGGATGTGCTTCAGTGAAGAAGTCGTTGGTATCCATCTGAGTTGTGAGCATTGTTGCAAGAGGACGAGCTGTCTTGTCAGGCTCGATTGCTGCTGCAAGAACCACCATATCGGCATTGATGTGGAGCTGCTCGTTGGCAAGAAGGTCTGATGCCTGAACATCGATCTTTCCGTCGGACTTTGGAGTTACCTTGCCGACCATTCCCTTGATGTAGTGAACATTGTACTGCTCGACTGCACGGCGGTAGAATTCATCGAAGTTCTTGCCGGGAGTACGCACATCGATGTAGAATACGTAAACCTCAGTATCAGGATACTTTTCACGGATGAGCATTGCGTGTTTTGCTGTGTACATACAGCATATCTTTGAACAGTAAGGCTTGCCCTTGCTGTCATCGCATCTTGAACCTACACACTGTACGAATACGATGGTGTGAGGATGAGTCTTGTCGGAAGGACGGAGAAGTGTACCGCCGTTAGGACCTGCGGCATTCATCAGTCTTTCAAGTTCAAGGGAAGTTACAACGTCAGCGCACTGATTGTATGCGAATTCATCGTACTTGTCAAGCTTGATAGGATTGAAGCCTGTTGCGACTATGATAGCACCGTACTTTTCTTCGATAATGCGGTCTTCCTGCTTGTAGTCGATAGCGCCCACTGAGCAAACCTTTGAACATACGCCGCACTTGCCGTTCTTCAGCATCATGCAGTAGTTCGGGTCAATAGTGGCTACCTTCGGTACAGCCTGAGCGAACGGGATGTAGATAGCTGTTCTGTTATCGAGACCCATGTTGAACTCGTTCGGAACTTTCTTCATGGGGCACTTTTCCGTACAAAGACCGCAGCCTGTACATTTTGTCTCGTCAACGAAACGTGCCTTCTTCTTTATCTTGACTGTGAAGTTGCCCACAAATCCCTTTACATCGGCGACTTCGCTGAATGAATGGATATGTATCTTCTCGTTCTGTGAAGCCTCAACCATCTTAGGTGTGAGGATACAAGCGGCACAGTCAAGAGTCGGGAAAGTCTTGTCGATCTGAGCCATCTTACCGCCGATGGTAGGATTCTTCTCAACGATATCTACATCGAAGCCTGCCTCAGCGATATCAAGAGCAGTCTGAATACCTGCGATACCGCCGCCGATAACGAGGGCTCTCTTTACTACGGGACTCTCTCCTGCTGTAAGAGGAGCGTTGAGATGTACCTTTGCAACTGCTGCCTTGCCGAGGATTATAGCCTTTTCCGTAGCTGTAGCGATGTCCTTATGTATCCATGAACACTGCTCACGGATGTTTGCGATCTCGACCATGTAGGAGTTCAGGCCTGCTGCTGCGGCTGCCTTACGGAAGGTATTCTCATGCATACGAGGTGAACATGAACATACTACTACACCTGTAAGGTTATGCTCCTTTATGGAATTTTTAACGAGGTTCTGTCCCGATTCGGAACACATATACTGGTAGTCCTGAGATATGACTACGCCGGGTTCGTGGCCGAGGGCTTCGGCTACTGCTTTAACGTCTACCGTAGCGGCGATATTGGTACCGCAATGACAGACAAATACACCTATTCTCTGCATAGTTTATCTCCTCCTTACTTAGTATACTTTCTGAATGCTGTAACGATAGCCTGCTGTGGGAGGTCATCATCCAGCATATCGGGGATCTGCGCAGGTGTCAGGTGGTTGTTGCCCTGCTGACGTACAGCTGCAAGGCGGACTGCTTCCACTACCTTGGCAGGCTCTACATTACGTGGACATCTCTCCACGCAGGCAAAGCAGGTCAGGCACTTGTACAGTGACTCGGACTTGAGAAGGGGTTCGATCTCTCCCCTTTCCACCATATATACGAACTGATGAGGATGGTACTCCATCTCTCCGTATGAAGGACAGGTTCCCGAACATTTTCCACAGCGCATACATTTCAGCACGTTTACGCCGCTGGAACGGATTATCTGTTCCTGAAGATTTTTATTCATTGTTTGCCTCCTTTAAGCCGAGGGCTTCGGCAAGAAGTTCTGTGAAGTAGTAAACAGGCAGATCTGAGCCTGAGTTCTTTCTGAGGTTGTAAAGGCAGAGAGGACAGGCAGTTATCACCATATCTGCTCCCTGATCCTTGGCGGAATCCATAACAGCTCCGCTTCTCTTTGCAGCCTGAGCCTTGTCCTCCATAGTGATATATCCGCCGCAGCATTCGTTTCTCTGAGCGTATATAACAGGAGTTCCGCCGATGGCCTTGATGAAATCCTCCATAATGGTAGGATTCTCGGGATCGTCCATAGCAAGAGCCTTTGAAGGACGAAGCAGAAGACATCCGTAGTAAGCAGCTATCTTCTTACCCTTGAAAGGATTCACTACCTTTTCCTTCAGCTTATCAAAGCCCACCACGTCACGGAGAAGCTCCAGATAGTGATAAACAGTGGTCTCGCCGCTGTAGGGTTCGGAAAGTTTAAGGTAGTTGTTCACCTTCATAGCCATGTCATCGTTGTTAGAGATGTCATAGTTAGTCTGCTTTATAACATTGTGACAGGCTGAACAGACTGTTACCAGTGCTGTACCGCTTTCCTTTGCGGCGTTGAGAGTTCTGACAGCTGACAGTTTTGTCGCTATCTCATCCTTGGCTGTGGTGTATGCGCCTCCGCAGCACTGCCAGTCAGCAGGCTCCACGAGGGAGATACCAAGAGCCTCGGCTGAGGATCTTGCATAAGTGTCAAGATCCTTTGCCTTAGTTCTCAGCGTACAGCCGGGATAGTAAGTGAAAGTTTCCATAGTACGCTTCCTTTCGTTGATTTATCAGACCATTTCTTCCGGATGGAAGACTTCATCAAATTTTTCTGCTGTAAGGAATCCCAGCTCCACGCAGGCTTCCTTCAGGGAAATATTGTCGTTGAACGCTTTTTTAGCTGTCTTTGCAGCATTCTCGTAACCGATATAAGGATTGAGAGCTGTGACAAGCATAAGTGAATTATGGAGATTGCTGTGCATTTTCTCCTTGTTAGCTTTGATGCCTACAGCGCAGTTCTTGTTGAATGAAAGAATTGATTCAGCAAGAAGTCGAGCAGACTGGAGGAAATTGTATGCGCATACAGGCATGAACACATTGAGCTCGAAGTTGCCCTGTGAAGCTGCCATGCCTACAGCTACGTCATTGCCAATTACCTGTACAGCCACCATAGTTACCTGTTCGCACTGTGTCGGATTGACCTTGCCCGGCATAATGGATGAACCGGGCTCGTTGGCTGGGATAGTGATCTCGCCGATACCGACTCTCGGACCGGATGCAAGCCATCTGACATCGTTGGCTATCTTCATCATGTCAGCCGCAAGAGCCTTGAGAGCACCGTGAGCAAATACTATTTCGTCCTTGGATGTAAGAGAATGGAATTTATTAGGGGATGTAATGAATTTTTTGCCTGTGAGTTTGCTTACAGCCTCAGCAGCCTTTTCAGCAAATCCCTCGGGAGCGTTAAGACCTGTACCAACTGCTGTTCCGCCGAGAGCGAGTTCCTTCAGCTCATCAGAAGCTATGAGGAGCAGCTTCCTGTCCTTTTCAAGTGAACTTCTCCAGCCGCTGATCTCCTGTGAGAAACTGATAGGTGTAGCGTCCTGAAGATGGGTACGTCCGCTCTTTACGATGCCTTCATTCTCAGCTTCGAGGCGCTTGAAGGTCTCGACCAGTACATCGATGGCAGGAACCACCTTATCCTCGATGGCTGTAACAGCTGCGATATGCATAGCTGTGGGAAAAGTATCATTTGAAGACTGGCTCATGTTGATATCATCGTTAGGATGAAGCAGCTTTGAGCCTGCTATCTCGTTTCCACGGTTTGCGATGACCTCATTAGCATTCATATTGGACTGAGTACCGCTGCCTGTCTGCCATACCACCAGTGGGAAATGATCGTTCAGGGAGCCGCTGATGACCTCGTCGCAGGCCTGAGAAATAGCTGAAAGCTTCTCGTCAGTCATCCTTTCGGGCTTGACTTCATGGTTAGCCATTGCAGCTGCTTTTTTCAGGATACCGAATGCATGAGTGATCTCTCTCGGCATGGTCTCGATACCCACACCGATAAGGAAATTCTCATGGCTTCGCTCAGTCTGAGCAGCCCAGTACTTATCGGCAGGCACTTTTACCTCGCCCATAGAATCGTGTTCGATACGGTAATTCATTTACATCCACTCCATTAATAATTGTTGCTTTAAGTTAACGGCGCAGCGTACATCCGCAGCACCTCACATATAAGTATACCGTAAAACCGTCATAAATTCAAATTCAGTTTCAGAATATCGCTATTCAGATATTGATATATAATTAACAATCATTTCACAGTCCCGAAAGGCATATGAATTGTTATGATATATTACTTTGTATATTACGATTTGATATGTGCTATATATTTAGGACGTGGGCGAACAAATTTTGTTGCAATTGACTTACAAATAACCGCAAAATGCGATAATAAACGGGATTTTTGACATTTGAAGCAGACAGAAATTGATCCGCTTCAGCAATTTATCCCTCTGATATTCGGGATACAGCTTAATTCCTATCATATAATTTGGGAATATAAAAATGCCGAATCATATATATCGCTCAAAAACTTTGACAAATAATTCACATTTTCTCTATTAAAATGCCGCAGACATTATCTGCGGCATTTTTTAAATTTATTCGTCATCCGATGGTGGATTGATAAGAGTGTTCAGACCGTATGACAGTGTTGTAAGGCTGTCTCCGAGGTGAACATTCTCAACAGCAACATTTTCGTGATTGATCCTGATATCGTAATGAGTGAAATTCCAGAACGCCTTGATACCGCAGCTTATAAGGGTATCTACCATTTTTTCGGCTGCTGACATCGGTATACAGAGAATTGCCGCTACAGGCTTATTCTCACTGCAGAATTTTTCCAGCTCGGATATATCACGGACTGAAAGACTGCCTATCTTTTTGCCGACCAGCTCAGGATTAGAATCGAAAGCTCCTATCAGGTCAAAGCCTTTGTTCTTGAAGTCAATATGTGATGCAATAGCTGTACCGAGATTTCCTGCACCCAGGAGTATCATTGGTGTCTGCACGTTAAGTCCGAGGATCTTGCCTATCTCGAATCTCAGATCGCTGACATTATAGCCGTAGCCCTGCTGTCCGAATTCACCGAAGCAGTTGAAATCCTGACGTATCTGAGATGCAGTAAGCCCCATTTTTTCAGAGAGCTCTCTTGAAGAAATACGGACATAGCCGTTGTTTTCCAGTTCGCCCAGAAAACGGTAATATCTTGGCAGACGCCTTATTACAGAATTAGATATTGAGTTCTTTGACATCTTGATAAGTCCTCTCTTAATTACATAAGTTTATCAAGTCTTGTCCTTATCTCATCAAGGAAAGTCTTAGAATCCACCTTTTTCTTACTGTCAAGCTTGGAGATGAGGTAGAGATCACCTGTCATTACGCCTTCCTCGATTGTCTGTATAGTAGCCTTTTCAAGCTTATCTGCAAAGTCGCAGAGCTCAGGAGTATTGTCAAGCTCGCCTCTCTTGCGGAGTGCGCCGCTCCATGCAAAGATAGTAGCAACAGAGTTTGTGGATGTCTCCTCGCCCTTGAGGTACTTGTAGTAGTGACGCTGAACAGTACCATGTGCAGCTTCATACTCATATATACCGTCAGGTGAAACGAGAACAGAAGTCATCATAGCAAGGCTGCCGTAAGCTGTAGAAACCATGTCTGACATAACGTCGCCGTCATAGTTCTTGCAAGCCCAGATGTAGCCGCCGTTTGAACGGATAACTCTTGCTACTGCGTCATCGATGAGAGTGTAGAAGTACTCGATGCCTGCTGCTTCGTACTTATCCTTGTACTCGTTGTCGTATATCTCCTGGAAGATATCCTTGAATCGGTGGTCGTACTTCTTTGAGATAGTATCCTTGGAAGCGAACCAAACGTCCTGCTTCAGGTCAAGACCGTAGTTAAGGCAGGCTCTTGCGAAACCTGCGATAGAATCGTCAAGGTTGTGGAGTCCCTGGATTATACCGTCGGACTTTGTGAAATCGTGGATGAGTTCACGGGTCTCGTTGCCGTCCTTGTCAGTTACGACCAGTTCAGCCTTGCTGCCCTGAGCAACACGCATTTCTGTGTTCTTGTAAACATCGCCGTAAGCGTGACGAGCGATAGTGATAGGCTTTGTCCATGTTGGGATGTATGGCTCGATTCCCTTAACGATGATAGGTGTACGGAATACTGTACCATCAAGAGCTGCACGGATAGTTCCATTAGGTGACTTCCACATCTGAGTAAGGTTGTACTCAGGCATTCTTGCTGCGTTAGGAGTGATAGTTGCACACTTTACAGCAACGCCGTATTTCTTTGTAGCCTCAGCAGAATCGAGAGTTACCTGATCCTTTGTCTCTTCTCTGTGCTTGAGACCGAGGTCGTAATATTCAGTATTCAGCTCTACATATGGTTCGAGGAGAGTTTCCTTGATCCACTGCCAGAGGATTCTTGTCATCTCGTCGCCGTCCATTTCGACCAGCGGAGTTTTCATGATTATCTTAGCCATTGGTTTTTACCTCCATTATAATTGTACGCCGTACAGGACTGAGCAAAGTCCTGATACCAGCATAAAGATATAGATTGATATAGCTAAAAAGAAAAGGAGATTTCCGACAAAAGCATAATGCATCTTTTCTTTTTCCCTGATCATGGCAGCTATGGTACCTGCTATGATCGCACCGACTGCACCCGAAAACAGAAATATGTCTTTATCGTTTGTAAAAAAGAGACATACTACGGTCTGCACTGCAAAGGTGCCGAGAGAATGGATCAGGATGTAAAACAGAAGCGCTTCTCCTGAGCGAAGAAATAGCATACTTCGCTCTCCGAAAGAGTCTCCTTTATTCCCTTTCGAGCGGTACGGAGATCTTGATTCTTTTGTTTCAGCCCTGTATTCTTTTTCAGCTTTTTCTTCATCGTAGTATTGTTTCATACTGTCACCTTTTAAGCATGGGCAGTACCATTCCGCCGAAAGTGGCCAGAAGCATGATAAGTCCTGCGAAATCGATGATCTTGCTGCCCTTTGACCACCTTCCCGTGCTGTAATGCTTATACATATTAATGCACCAGAAAGCGATAAGGATGAACATGAGAAAAGCCATTGCTGTAATTGCGCCGTTAAGCCTGTTTTCCTGCAATATATCACACCTCTCTCACGGGATAGCAAATATCACTTCGATATCATCGGGAACATAGCTGTTTATCATTTCCTCGAATACAGGGAGCACCTTTTCGCGCCTGTTGCCGAACACTCCGCATCCGAATGCTCCGAGAATGAGAACATCGGGCTTTTTGATGAGAGCAAGGGTTATTATCCGTTTTATCCTTGTGCGCATAATACGGTCGATACGCTTGCCTGACATCATGAATTTAGCGAATGAGCGGTTAACAGCGGGACAGGTAATGAAATCACAGCTGAGAGGAGTTCCGAGGAGCTCTCCCCTGTCGTCACGAATCACAGGGACATTTTCGGAATATATCATAACATCCGTGTAATCGGGCAGTATGTGCAGACGATTGCTGCGGTAATACTTTTTCTGAGTTTTTATTGTATAGTACAGGAGCGAGGCACGGCACAGGCTTTCTTCCTGCGCATTGCCCCCGAGGACATAACCTCCTCCCGCATACATTGCATTAGCAAAATTGAGAGCGATGACACGCTTGTCCGCCGCATTGCGGAGAATGCTTTGAATAGTTGTCTCTTTCACTGTGTTTTCGCCTGCACTGTAATGCTTGCTGCGTTGTATCTCAGCAGGCTCAGGCAGTTCTGTCACAGTTTCGGAACGCATATCGGGATAACTTCCGTTTTCGAAAATTCGGTCATTATCAAGCTTTACACTCATGTTAGACAAGCAATCACCCCGTCTCAGTTATTACTTCATGGATTCTCTTGTAAAGTCAAGAAGTCCGCCTGCAAGCATGATGTCCTTTGTACGGCCTGAAAGCTCGCAGAGTACAGGGATCTCCTTGCCGTTAGTCTTGTTTACAACAGTCAGCTCAGACTTGCCTTCCTCAACAGCCTTTCTTACGTCTGCCAGTACAAGCTCATCGCCCTGAGCGATATTGTCGTAGTCTGCCTCATTTACGAATGTAAGAGGGAGAATGCCTGCGTTTATAAGGTTTGCTCTGTGGATACGTGCAAATGACTTGACGAGTACAGCCTTTACGCCGAGATAAAGAGGAGCAAGTGCAGCGTGTTCACGGGATGAACCCTGACCGTAGTTAGAACCGCCGACGATAATGCTCTTGCCAAGTGACTTAGCTCTCTCAGGGAAGCTCTCATCGCAAACAGCAAAGCAGTGCTGTGAGATCTTCGGAATATTTGAACGGAGAGGAAGGATCTTAGCTCCGGCAGGCATGATGTGGTCAGTTGTGATATTGTCGCCAACCTTCAGTGAAACAGGAGCATCGATAGTCTCAAGGAGAGGTGAAGTCTCAGGATATGGCTTGATGTTTGGTCCACGGAGGATCTCAACGCTGTCCATCTCCTCAACAGGTGCAGGTGGAACGACCATGTTATCGTTGATAACGAATTCCTCAGGAAGCTTGAAATCAGGCATATCGCCGAGCTCTCTCGGGTCTGTGAGGTAGCCTGTAAGAGCAGAAACAGCTGCCATTTCAGGTGATACCAGATAGATCTGACCATCCTTAGTACCTGAACGGCCTTCAAAGTTTCTGTTGAAGGTACGAAGTGAGATACCCTTTGAGTTAGGTGACTGTCCCATACCGATACAAGGGCCGCAAGCACTTTCAAGGATTCTTGCACCTGCGTCGATCATGATGGAGAGTGCGCCGTTCTGAGCCAGCATATTGAGAACCTGCTTAGAGCCGGGAGCAATAGCAAGAGATACATCCGGATTGACAGTCTTACCCTTTAAGATGTGAGCTACCTTGAGCATATCAAGAAGTGATGAGTTTGTACATGAACCGATACAAACCTGATCGATCTTCAGCTTGCCGATTTCTTCAACGCTCTTAACGTTGTCAGGAGAATGAGGACATGCAGCAAGGGGAACGAGCTTGCTCAGGTCGATGGTCAGTTCTTCATCGTACTCAGCGTCTGCATCAGCAGCAAGAGGAGTCCATACTTCTTCTCTCTTCTGAGCCTTGAGGAACTGCTTTGTGATCTCATCTGATGGGAAGATAGATGTTGTAGCACCAAGTTCAGCGCCCATATTTGTGATAGTAGCACGCTCAGGAACAGAAAGTGTCTTTACGCCTTCGCCAACGTACTCGATGACCTTGCCGACACCGCCCTTAACGGATAAGCGTCTGAGAACTTCGAGGATAACATCCTTAGCAGCTACCCATGGCTGAAGCTTGCCTGTAAGTTCTACCTTTACGACCTTCGGGCAAGTGATGTAGTAAGCGCCGCCGCCCATTGCAACTGCAACGTCAAGTCCGCCTGCGCCGATAGCGATCATACCGATACCGCCGCCTGTTGGTGTATGGCTGTCAGAACCGATGAGAGTCTTGCCGGGAACACCGAATCTTTCCAGGTGTACCTGATGGCAGATACCGTTACCGGGTCTTGAGAAGTAGATACCGTGCTTCTTGGCAACGCTTCCGATGAAACGGTGGTCATCAGCGTTCTCGAAACCGTTCTGGAGAGTGTTGTGGTCTATGTAAGCAACAGAGCGCTCTGTTTTTACACGTGGAACTCCGATAGCCTCGAATTCGAGGTAAGCCATAGTACCTGTAGCGTCCTGTGTTAAAGTCTGATCGATCTTAATACCGATCTCCTGTCCTTTGACGTATTCGCCGTCAACGAGATGTGCTCTGAGTATCTTTTCAGTTAAAGTTAAACCCATTGAGATCATTCCTTTCAAAACATAAGTATGCATATTAATCATACAACATTTTGCGTAGTTTGTCAAGATTTAAACAAACTAAAATGTTAGTAAATATAAAAAATATCATTATTTCCGTATTTCTCAGTCTCAATTTACTATTAAAAATAAAACAGCCACGCTGATCGTGGTACTCTTACAGCAACTTTATGCGTGTCTATTGAGGGAAACCCTTTTGAAAAAGGGTTCTCCCTCAAACTCCCTTCCTAAAACTTTCAGTATTAATTTTGCCCCATAGAGGGCGCTCCC
>Ga0129307_1001122_pt1 | contig 31802 bp, 20 predicted proteins | sample P1105metagenome_FD_94437 | JGI IMG/M metagenome (GOLD analysis project Ga0129307, IMG submission 94437) | Capybara group fecal microbial communities from Wisconsin, USA - P1105 metagenome | ecosystem: Host-associated > Mammals > Digestive system > Large intestine > Fecal | place: USA: Wisconsin...
AACCGGTTCCGTTTAAAGCACCTTGATAAACTTGGGTGCATCCGCTTGGTCCAACAAAAGCACTTAAAGTTGTTCCCTCAATCTCAGTCATGTAAACTTGGAATGTAGCTGTCCAAGCGGCTGAAGCTGGAGTACTTAAGTAGAATGTCAGTTTTGAAATCTGACCGCCTGGCAGAATTCCAATTTCACTTGCCGGAATGACAAACTCACTTTGACAGCCTTGTGTATCGGCATACAAGCCATACACCGGGACGTAGTCGTTTGTAGCTGTCCCGTCGCAGACTGTCACTTCGTCAGCTCTCATTGTGCCTACAAAGGCAAACAAAAGCATCGTTAAGAATAGAAAAACTTTTTTCATAATAGAAAAATTTAGTTAATAATTATGTTAATTTCTCAATTTTTCATTTTTACTCCAATAAGGAGCGTCACTTTTTAGGGTGACGTTCCTTATTATTATTAATAGGTGTTCAAATTACTTTGTAACAGTTACGCGTTTTACGCTTGAACCGTTTTCAGTAACAACGTTCACCATGTAGACACCGGCCTCGAACTGGCTCATGTCAACGACCATCTGGTCGCAGCTGACAGCCTGGTCGTAGACCATCTGACCCAGAGCGTTGATGATGCTCACACGTTTCATAGCCGGAGCGTAGACGTGGATGTCACCGTTGGTTGGGTTAGGATACATAGCTTTGATAACACCGTTCTCGTTGACAGCATCGTCGTAGATAGCTGCGTACTCGATTGTGTTCTCGCATGAGATGTTGTAGTTTTCATCGATCCAGACAACTGTGTAGTAGTGTGTCTCGAAGTCAGGAGCTTCAACATACATGTACTCTTCAGCTGTTGCACCAACAAATTCACCATCGAAGAAGACGTTGTACTTGTTAGGAACAATTGTTGTAGCACCACCGCCACCGCCTTGAGCTGCACCGAGTTCATAGATAGCGATGAGGTTCGGGCTCTGCTGAACGTCGCCGTAGAATGCGAGCTTGTCACCGTAGTTGGCGATATGGCAACCACCGGAGCTTGCACCTGACTGGAAGCCAGGAGCGGCTGAGAAGTTGAATACCTGTCCGCCAAGAACGCCTGTTGTGATGTTGTAATCGTAAACACCGTTGTCAGCGTTGTTGAAGCAGTAGACGTGCTCAACACCGTCAGCATCCTTCCAGTAAGCTACGTCTGATGCGCTTGTCGGCTCTGGACCAGCCTGGACGATAGCACCTGTACGGTCGATGAGTGTCAAGTTGCCTGACCAGTTACCAACTACCCAGAAGCCGTCACGCTGTGGGTCGTAGCTGATGCAACGCATTGCACCGTAAGCTGATGAGAATGTGCTTACCAATGTATGGTTGTTGAGGTCAACGCAGTAGACTGTTGATGAGTTGGCAACACCGTAGATATACTGACCGTCGAAGGTCATGCCACGGAGTGTACCGCAACCGCTGATGTTGAAGCCTTCGATGACGTTGCCGTCCATGTCATACTTGTAGAAGTTGTTAGCTGCTGAGCTGTAGCCCCAGTTGCTGGTGTAGATGTACTGACCGTCTGTGACGACACCGTACTGACCACCTTCAGCTGCATCGAAGGTCTTCAAAACATCCCACATGTCTCTGTTAACAGGAGCTGCATAGCTCATGCCGCAGTTGTCGGCTGAAGCGATGCTCTTGTCGGCTGTGGTGAATTCGATATCATCAACAACCATGATGTACTGGTCGTTGCAGTTGAAGTGACGGAGAGCGATGTACTTAGTGCCAGCGTATGCGCTGAGGTCGGCTGTGAACTGATGCCATGAACCGAGTTTAGCGCCGTTGCCGTCGCGTGAAGCGCGACCGCCGTTCATTCCGCCTTCCTTACCTGTCAATGTCCACTCATCAACCATTGTCCAGTTGGTGCCATCGTCTGATACTGCTACTCCGAAGTGATCGGCAGGATATTGAGCGTCGGCTGCTGCTGCCCAGAATGACAGTGTTGAACCTGCTGTGATTGTCTGCTGACCCATGACGAGATACTCGTTAGGTGTGAGAGCGCCAACACCGTTGATGTATGAACCGCTGCAGATAGCGTTTGTACCTGTTCTGTACCAGTCAAGTGTTATGCTTGCATAGTATGTCCAAGTTGTTGGGATAGCGCTTGTCATGCACCATGTCCAACCGTCGTTGTTACCATCGATGACTGTCCAACCTGCTGGCATGCCGCCTTCAAATCCTTCTGTCCAGCCGCCTGTTGGAGGTGTTGGAGGTGTTGGAGGTGTTGGAACTGAACCTGAACCCCATGTGAGGAGAACGTTGAGGTCATCCATTTCGTTAGTAGCTTCGAGGTCTTCAACCTGTGGATCAACGCCTTCGCAGCCAATGTATGTGAAGTTGGTTGTTGCGTATGCGCTCAAACCTGTTGTGTAGTAAACTGCAACGCCAAACTGATATGTTTCACCCACTGTGAGGATATCAGGATTGATCTGGTAGTTGTTCTCGATTACTTCATCCATGAACACACCGTCCAATGTGAGGTAGTAGCTCTGAGCGAAGTCGATAGCCGGGAGAACATCAGCCCATCTTGCGAAACCTGTACCAGAAACTGCAACACCTGTCAATGGAGTAAGCACCTCTGTGAAGTTGGCTGTGATTGTCATTTCGTTCCAGATGCTGATCACAACGTCTGTCATGTCTGATGTGTAACCGTCAAGTTCAGCTGTAACGGTGTATTCACCCTTACGGAAGTTGTAGATTGTGTCTGTGTTGTTCTCTTCCAATGTGATGTTGTAAACAAGATCCTCATAGTTGTTGGTCAGAGTGAATGTAGCACCCTCAAATTCGCTTGAGTTTGCGATAGCTTTAACAACAACTGTTGTAGCCATGTCTTTTTCAAGTGTATTTGACCACTTTGGATCTGTCACGTTACCGCTTCTCTGAGCCCATGGATAGACTGCTGAAACACCGTACTGGTAGACACCTGGCTCTAATGAAGCATACATGTTATCTGTGTACATTGTGTCTGCGAATCCGATACCATAGTTGTCAGCAAGAAGTTCGATTGTTTCTTCCTCGAAGCCTTCCTTCATGAGGTTCTTTCTGAAGACCATGAAGTAGTGGTTTTCTGTTGGGATGAATGTACCGCCCGAAGCTGTGATGTCGAGCTGGATCTGGTTCTTCTCGTTCATCACTGTGCCTGAACCTGGATTTGCAGGATTGTATGCTGAAGCGTCTTGGTAGATACGGAGAGCCTGTGATGAAGCTGCAAATGTCTTATAAGTATTCGATGTAGTCCATGTACCTGTGAGGTCGTTGACAACAACGCAAAGGTTGGTTCCATCAAAGCTGAATGGGTTAGTAAGCTCGATTGTGCACCATGTGTTGGCAACCCAGTTAACTGTGCCTGAGAACACGAGGTCAGCGTCTGTCACTGGCACCCAGTCTGTTGCGCCTGTGAAAGCGGTCTTATCTGTATTCACCATGTAGATGTTGACGTTACGTGATGGTGTATTGACTGTTGCAGGCATGAATGCGATGCTGTTGATTGTACCTGCGCCACCGATTTCTTCATTGGTGTAAATCTGGTTGGTGCATGAGTAGTTGTAGAGGTTGTAAGTTGGGAGATAGCCGGTTGTTGTTGTGCCGCCTTCGCCAATTGTCACGAGTTCGCGGTTGCCGCCTCTGCCAGCTGACAATGTGATATCGTCAACCAAGAGATAGAACTGGTCTGAGCAATTGAAGTGACGGATAGCTATGTACTTCTGACCTGCGTATGCGCTGAGGTCAACGGTCTTCTCATACCAGTTGCCCTGAGTTGTTGTACCGCGTGGTCCTTCGTACTTGGCATCCTTGGCTGTCATTGTCCACTCATCAACCATTGTCCAGTTAGATGTGCCGTTGTCTGAAACTGCCACACCAAAGTGTTCTGCTGCGTAAGCGTTATCCTGTGCGCAAGCGTAGAAGCTGAATGTTGAACCTGCTGCAAGTGTAACCTGTGGTGTTACGAGATAGTTGTCAGGATAGACAACACCGTAGTTGTTGTCATAGCTCTGTGACATCATAGCGTCAGTTGATCCGTTGTGGCCGTAGCCTGTGCCCACCTTGGCGCTAACGAGTGACCAACCGTAACCTGCCGGTGAACCTCCGTCAATCATTGTCCAACCAGCTGGAATCTGGCTGTCGTCGAAGTTGACTGAGAATGTGCTGCCGTTGCCCTGGCCGCCACCATTGCCGCCGCCATTTGACGGGTTGGCGAAGTTGCTGAATGACCAGATAACGTCTGCCACATTGTTGCCCATGTGTGTAGCTTCTTCTGCATATACTTTATATATAGGTGTATATGTCTCGTGCATGTAGATAGCGTCGTTGATTGTTGTCTGGTTGTAATTGACCACAACACCTTCGACTACCACGCTTTCCATTCCTGCGTAGCTGGCTGTCACTTTGTAAGTGCCGGCTTTGATGTTAGTGAATGTGTAAGCGCCTGCAGCTGTTGTTGTTGTCTCGTAAACGACTGTGTTGAGGAACTCGTCTTTACCGTTGAGTTTCACTGTTACGCCTTCCATCACTTCCTGTGACATCATTTCTTTCACAAGACCAATCATGTTGCCATAACCTGACACATAAACTGTAGCTGTGTTCGAGAAGTTAGACTCACCGATGTCGTAAACACCAGTTACGTTAACTGCATGGCCTTCCATGTTGTATGTAAGACCTGTGAGAGTGTACTGTCTTTCTGTTACAGGAGCTTCGTTAACCTTAACGCTGTCGACGTAAATGTTGCAGCCGACGAGGTCGCGGTTGCCGCCTCTGCCTTCCTTATTAATAATAATCTGGTTCTTTACGTTCTCAACTGTGCCGCTGTAGCTGCTCGGGTTGGTTGGATCGTAGTCGGTGTTGTCGTTGTACACACGGATAGCCTGTGCTGTGGCTGCGAATGAGTAGCATGCCATACCGCTTGAGTATGAACCGGTGTTATCGTCCATGATGATGGCGAGGTTGCTGCCGTCATACATGAATGGATCGTCAAGTTCAAATGTTGTCCATGCGTTGGCTGCCATTGTCACGCTGCCTGTGAATACGAGGTCGTCAGCTGTAACAGCGATCCAGTCGCTTGCACCTGCGAATGATTCTTTATCTGTGTTGACAAGATACATTGCATATTCACGTGTCTTTTCTGAACCTGCATTGTAGAATGAAATGCTGTTGATGATGCCGGCTGCGCCGATTTCATCGAGAGTGTAGATCTGCTGTGTGAGTGAGTAGTTGTAGAACGAGTAGCTCGGGAGGTATGAGCTTGTTGTTGTTCCTTCACCGATCTGAGTCTGAGGAAGCTCACCGACAGCACCGCCTGTGATGCTCCATTTCACGATTGTGTTGTCACCAACGAAGATTTCGTCAGCTGTCACACGCACGTTGGTAGCTGTGTTGCATTCTGATGTGAACACGCCCTGTGCATAAACCGAGCCAGTGTTGTTCTGGTTGTAAACTTTCCAGAAGTAACGTGTGTTAGGATCGAGTGTGATTTCGAGGCTGCTGAGTGAAACGCTGCCATCCCAACCTTCAACGTCTGTCCAGTCGACGATTGTTTCGAGGTTGTTGTAAACTGTACCGAATTCAATCATGTACTGAGCTGCGTTTTCAGCGTTGGTCCAACGGAGTGTTGTGTTGTAAGGCATGTTCTGTGCACCGTCGGCCGGGTTAACGATAACAACTTCGCCAAGTGCGGCGTCGTAGTCAGGAGTCCAAGGAGTTGTAGGTTCGTCACCGCCTGTTGTATAAGCGAAAGTGGTCTTAGGCAGGAAGTTACGCTGTGTAGCGTTAACACTTGAAAGGCTGCTGTAGTTGTAACCTTGCACTGAAGCGCCGTCAACTGTTTCACCATACCATGAGACGCTCTTGTAAGTGCCGGTTGCTATGTTGTAAACACCGATAAGAAGGTTGCCACCGTTGTATTGGTAAGGAGTGGTGAATGCGATTTCCATCTCATCCTGTGTGCCATCAAGAGTACCTTCGTAAACCACAGTACCAGGGCCATAGAAATCGCTGATTGTTGCGTCAGCCACTTCAGATACAAAAACTTGCCATGTGCTAGCCCAAGCATCAGTAGCGGGGGAGCTTGCATAGAAAGTGATACCATTGATAGTGCCACCATTCATAGCGCTCAATTCAGCAGCTGGATAAACCATTTCGCATTTCAAGTAAGCGTCAGCATAGAAACCATAAACAGGAACATAGCTGTTTGTTGTTGTTCCATCATGAACGGTGAGTTCAGCTGCTTGGCCACCACCACCGCCACCGGCTGTGATGTCGAGCTGGATGTTAGCACGGTTAGGTGAAACGTATTTGTTTCCACCGTATGATCCTAAGTCCATCGGATCAGGATTTGCACTATCACTGTGGAAAGTAACAACACTATTTTCTTTGCTTGTGTAGTAGAAATAACGTGGTGAATAACCGGGTGTGGCTTCATGCATACCAATCATCAAGTTACTTGTACCATCATAAGCGAATGGAGTGTCCAAAGTAATAGTTGTCCAACCTGTGTTAAATGTTACTGTGCCGGAGAACACCATGTCAGCAGCTGTAACCGCCTCAAAATCTTCGGCACTGGCAAATGTCTCTCTAGCCACATTCTTCATGTAGACTTCGATGCTGTTTGTCTGAGCATCTGTACTCTGCATGTTGAAGCTGATAGAGTTGATTGTACCGGCCATTCCGATTTCGTCAGCAGTGTAAACCTGCTCAACGTAGGAATAGCCCCACAATGAGTTGAAAGGAGTGACGTACGTTGTACTTGTACCATCACCGATTTCAATCACGTCAGCTCTTAAGAAGCTTGTGCTTCCGAAGAGAGCTAACATCAAAAAGAGAATAAGTTTTTTACTCATAATTTTGAATGATTTTGTTAATAATTGTTGATTTTTACTAATAATTTTCGTTAAAATATTCGTCCAAACTTTGCTTTTTAACTCGCAAATATACACATAATTTATTTAGCGAGAGCAAAATTTTTATTTTTTTTTTCAACAGACCTGCAATTTTACTGGGGTTTGAACCCCAAAAAGCATCATCCAACGTGTATGTTTTTCTTCACAAGGGCCATGATTTTTTCCTGATCGTTGCCAAGTTCCTCGCGAAGGTTGGCATCGTTGAATCCCTTGAGATACTTGATAAGATAGTCGATTATGTTGTCTGAGAACACACCCTTTGCCGTGTAAATGGCACGATCTTTTTCAAGCTCTTCGGCAGCTCTGAAACATGAGTCGGGAAGCTGTTCCAGACTTTCGGCCACTTTTTTGTTTTTATCGTCGTGAATATTCACTCCGAGGCCGACATATGTCTTTTCAGCCACCTTAAGGGCATCGGGGTGCTCCATGCCATAACGTGCCGCTGCGCAGAGTGCCGCCATGAGCAGATAGAGGTCGGCGCAACCGTCCGAAGCACGCCATTCGAAGGTCTGCTTGTCGCTGAAGTCGCGGTTAGACGGCTTTTCCATCGGGTTGGCATCGGCCAACATGTCTTTTCCGTTGTTGATCCAGCCGAGTGGAACACGCACCAAAGCGCTGCGGTTTGAGAACGACCAGCAGAGCGATGTAGGAGCTTCCTGATGAGGCACCAAGCGCATGAACGACAATGGGTTAGGATTGCCAAATGCCGGCAACGATGTACCTGCCATCATGTAGCCTGCAATAGCTTTCTTTGCATAGTCGGTGAGCTCGCCGTTGCGTACCATTACAATCTTGCCGTTCTTGGTGAACTTGCAGTGCACGTGCAGACCGCTTCCGGCCTTGCCCACAGTGATCTTCGGAGCGAAGGTGATGATGACGCCATATTGATATGCCAACTGACGCATAATCCATTTGGCCACAACGAGTTGGTCGGCTGCGTCTTCGATATTTGTAGGCAAAAACTCTATTTCGTTTTGTTCATAAATCTTGCCGTCTTTGGTGAAGTTGCCCACCTCAGAGTGGCCGTATTTGATCAAGCCGCCGGCCTGTGCGATGAGGCGCATGGCTTCCACACGGTAGTCGGTGAATTTGTTGAACGGAGCGCTCTCGTGATAGCCTTTCTGGTCGGGCACCTCGTAGGTTTCCTCGTCGTCGGCTATGATGTAATACTCAAGCTCGCCCATGGTTTCCATCTTCAGGCCTGTGCTCTTTTGGAACACCTGGTGTGCCTTGTGGAGAATGTACTCCGGTGAGCTCTCGAACGGCTCTCCGTCGCGGTTGTAGAACGAACACAGGATATCGACTGTCGGAATCTCGGTGAACGGGTTGCGGAAGGCTGTCCTGAACTTTGGCATGACGTAAAGGTCTGACTTTCCGGCCTCGATGAAAGGGAACAGGCTTGAACCGTCAACGCGTTCTCCAGCCGAGAGAATGTTGTCGAGATGTTCGTAGCTGTGGATTACAAAATTGAGGGTTTTGAGTCGGCCATCCCATCCGCAATAGTGGAAATTGATAAATTCAACTTGATTTTCTTCGCAATAGCGGATGATGTCCAGCTTTGTAAACTCTGCTGCCGGTTTTTGAAGATAGCGAACCAGCAGGTTTGGATTCATTTGAATTCTTTCGTCCATGATTTTTGTAAAATATATATATTTAAATTATTTTTACAATGTAATTTGGACTGGCAAAGATAGGGAAAAGAATTATTCGGCCGACAATTTTTTCAACATTTTTTCAACAGCTAACGGCTAACATAAAGTTCCAAAAGCCTTCTCGCTCCCTCATAAGCACTCATACGCTTGTTTTCGACATCGTTTTCTATGAGTTTGAGCATGTCGCTTATGAGTTGGTTTTCGTAGAAATTGTTTTTAAGGGTTTGGTCGATGGTGTCAAGCATCATCTGCACGTCCTGGCGGGCGCGCTTTTCGTCGAGATAGCCTGTTTCACGTATTTTTTCGACGTGTTGCAGCACCATTTGCCACACTTCGGGCACATTGTAGTGAGTGAGGGCCGAACATGTCGTGACTTTTACTTCCAATCCCGACTCTGATGGAGGGAAAAGGTGCACCGCATTGCGGATTTCGGCGGCGGCTCTTTCGGCCCGCTGCACATTGTCGCCATCGGCTTTGTTCACCACAATTCCGTCGGCCATTTCCATGATGCCGCGTTTGATGCCCTGCAGTTCGTCGCCGGCGCCGCCTATGAGCACAAGCAGGAAGTAGTCGACCATCGAATAGACGGCGGTTTCGCTTTGGCCCACTCCCACCGTCTCAACCAAAATGGTGTCAAAACCGGCAGCTTCGCATAGAATTATGGTTTCGCGGGTTTTACGCGCAACGCCTCCGAGAGTGCCCGCCGAAGCCGAAGGTCGAATATAGGCGTTGCGCTGTTGCGACAATTCCTCCATTCGGGTTTTGTCGCCAAGAATCGAACCTTTCGAACGCTGGCTGCTTGGATCGATCGCAAGCACAGCCAAACGTTTGCCCTGTTTGCACAACTCCATGCCGAGTGCCTCGATGAAGGTGCTTTTGCCGGCTCCGGGCACGCCGGTTATACCAAGACGGAGTGCCTTGCCACTGTATGGCACGCACTCCGCTATGATTTCCTGAGCCAACTTCTGATGTGCAGGCAATGAACTTTCAACCAAAGTGATGGCTTTGCTCAGAATCGTGATGTCACCGGCCAGGATTCCGTCGACGTATTCCTTCAACGGCAACAACTTCTGGCGGCTGCCCATCAGCCTTTCCAAAGCCTTGGGGTTGACCTGAATAGCGGGTTGGTCGGTGCCTGTTACCTGCAGAGCCGACTCCCACTCATGTTTCTGATTTTCGAAATGTTCATTGTCTACCATAGGCTGCTAATCGAAATTGAATCCGAAACCTATGGCCATCTGGTTGACGTCACCAAGTTCGTTGTTGGCATCTTTGATTTTAAACATGTCGGTCAAGCCCATTCTGAAGAAGATGACGGCTTCGTCAAATGCCAGTGAAACCAAGGCATTGAAACCTACCGGGCTGTAATCGAGATCGTCGGTGATTGTGTGCTTTGATCCGCCATAACGGGCGAATGAACGCACACCGAAACGCCATTCAAGTTCGGCACCGACTGCCAAAGCCATCGGGTCGTCTGAAACCATCCACTGGCACTGTATCATCACAGGCAGACGCAAGCTCCAATAACGGAGGAATGATCTGTGTGCGTAGTCGTTGCCCGGACCATGGCCTTCCTGGTCGGAATATTCGCGCAAAGATTGGATGAAAGCGTTGCGATTGGCGTCGACATTCAACACTTTGTCGTGTGTGAAGTAGTTGTAAGCGTTGCTGATACCGAGACCTGTCGAAATTCCAAAGTGACCTCCTTTTGAGCACACCACTTCTTTGGTGCTATACAAACCCCATTCGAATGATGACGAACGAAGCGGCAAGCTTGCCTCAGGGCCGAAAGCACCCGATCTCATGTCAAGGTAGGCATAGTAAATACCCGGAAGAGGATCGCAGAGCTTATTCTTTAAGAATTTTTCGATAACGGTCACTTTTTCGTCACCATCCTGATGCTCTTTAATAATCACTGTCGTTTTCTCGTTTTGTGCGAAAACTATCGCCGTAGCGAACAGCATGATAGCTGCTAAAGTAAATTTTTTCATGTTGTTTAATGTTTTAACACATTTTGAACGCAAAAATACGCTTTTTGCTGCATACTTCGCAAAAAATTTTCCAAAGTTTTAAACTTTATATTCTTTTATTATTGATTATAATAATTCAATACTTTAATTCTATAAATATATTCATATTTGGCCTGAAGCATTTCGCTTTCCGACTTGAAGAGGCGGTTTTTGCTTTCATTCAGCTCGAGCAAAGTGGCTTTCCCGGCATCATAGCTTTCGTTGGAATAGCGGTATGCCACATCGGCCGACTGGTAGGTTTCATCGGCGGCAATGTATTTCTGTTTAGCAGCTACGGCGTTGTAATAAGCCTGCTGAATCTCCTTTTTAAGATCTTTCTGGGCGTTGGTTATAGCCAGTTCCTGATTTTGAATCGAGAGCTTGGAGATTTCAACATTGTATTTTGTCTGCATCGCATTGAAAATAGGGATACTCAGCCTCAAACCCACGCTGGTACGGCCATTGGTGTTCATCTGATCGGAAAACGAGGCGTTGGGATAGCCGTCGGTGAAATATTTATAATAGCCGTTGGAATAGCCGGCATACAGGCTCAGCGACGGATACCATGATGATTTTATGGCCTTCACGTCGAAATGCGTTTGCTCCAGACGCAGGTTGGCGGCTTGCATTTTAGGCTGGTTTTGGACGGCATGTTCATAGGTCATGTCCTGCGAAGGAATGGTCGGTGCCTCTTGGCCGCTGAACGTATCGGGCGACACCACGTCGAAGCCCTCAACCGACTCCAACTCGAGTGCCTGCACTATATCCAAAATGCTGAGCATCAGATTGTTTTCGGCCTGCACAAGTGTTGATCGGGCTGTCGACACCTGAGCTGCGCTTTCGTATAAATTGGATTCGGCAACCTTACCCAATTCGTATAGTTGTTGGGTCTTGCTGTGCTGCTCCTGGGTGAGCGCAAGCTGCTTTTCGGCCACAGCCTTGATTTCCTTGTTGTACACCACCTGCATGTAATACGACATAATCAACAGTTTCAGGTCGAACTTTGCGGCTTCCAGATCTTTTTTGGACGCCTCCATGGCCAAAGCGCTGGATTTGGTTTGATTGTAAAGGTTCAAACCGTTGAAAAGCGGCATTCCAACTGATATTCCGAATGATGTTGAAGCCGAGTTGTCTGACACATAAACTCCGCTGGATGAAGGCGACTGCCCGAAACCGAAGTTTTGTGAGGCGTCGGCGCTGACTGTCGGCAACCATGCGTTCTTCGACTTCTTATATTGGTATTCGGCATTGTCCTGATTCAGTATGGTTTGCAATATCTGGACATTATGCTCCATCGCATAATCCACACATTCGTCGAGGGTCCAGACTTTCTGAGCCCGGGTTGGAAATGCTGCTGCTATTATTGCAATAATTAGAACTAATTTTTTCATAGTATTTAATTATTTATTTGAGACTTCTCCATTACGCTTCGCTTCAGGCGAAGTGACGTGATAGGGAATTAATAATAAATTTCATTTCCTCTAATAACATCTCCGGCACTCAATCCTTCGGTGATTACGATGTTGACACCATCTGACAAGCCTGTTTTCACTGGAGTTTTCACGTCGTTTTTATAGACAAAAGTGCTGTCGTTGCTATAAACTATGCAACTTTCAGGCACTGTAACGGCGTCAACCGCCTGCTCGATGACGATTTCACCGTTGGCGCTGTAGCCAGCACGCAAAGCGATGCCATCGGGGATGATCAGGCGAGCCTTCATCTGGAAGAACACCGCGCCGTTCTCCGAAGTGCCTTTTGGGGCGATGTACTCCAAGACAGCGTCGAAAACCCTGTCGTTCATAGCTCCGATAGTGATTTGCATAGGCATACCCTCGCTGATGCGACCCACCTCGGTTTCGTCCATCTTGCCTTCGAAAATCATGTCGTGCATGTCGGCTACGGTGGCTATGGTGGTTCCGTCGTTGAAAGTATTGGAGTTGATGACGCTGTTTCCAACCTTCACCGGGATATCCAAAATCATACCGTTAATAGTTGATTTTATTGAGGTGTTGGTGTATTCAGAGGCGTTTTTCGAGATGCCTTCCTTGACGATGTTGAGCTGATCGAGGGCGTTGTCGTAGTTTTCTTTGGCCTGTTCGTACTCCAGCTGCGATTTCTCAAACTCCTCGGCTGCAATCAAACCTTTGTCTTTCAAAGCCTTTTGACGATTAAATGTCTTTTCCACATTGTCGAGATTGAGTTTGGCAAGCTTCACCTGCGACTCGGTGGCGGCTAAATTTGCCACATCGGGGATGATTTTCACCATGGCGATAACCTCGTCTTTCTTCACCATCTGGCCGGCTTCTTTGTATATCTGACTGATAATTCCCGACACTTGAGGTTTGATCGATACCTCGTCACGGGGGTTGATTTGGCCGGTGATGACGGTCTTTTTCTGTATTGTGCCGATTGTGGCTTCAACAGTTTCGTATTCTTTTTCCTGTGGCTGGGATTTCTTGAAAAGATAAATGAATGTCCATACCACTGCTGCGATTAACGCAATGAAAAATAATGCTTTAAATACTTTTTTCATATTTCTGATTATTAAATTTTCAATTTTTAACTCTTATCGTCGACTTCAATACTTTTAACATTTACACTATTAAACTCTTCAACTTTATAACTTTTTCAACTACTTTAAACTCTAAACTTTAAACTCTAAACTATTAAACTTCAATAACCAATAAACTATAACCTATAAACATTTCTAATTCGACTTCAAACTATGCAAAGCCTCACTTCAGGGTAAGCCCTTGAGGTCTTACATTCGTGATGCCTTGCATAGTTTTCCGTCTTTCATATCTTCAATACTTTACAACTTTCTAATTTTATAAACTTTATAACTGTCAACTGTCAACTTTTTCAACTACTCTAAACTCTAAACTTTAAACTCTAAACTATTCAAGATGACTCCAAACTATTCTTCTCTGATAGCATCAATAGCTTTAATCTGTATCGCTCGCGTGGCGGGCAAAACTCCTGAAAGCAGACCTGACATCACTATGATTACCGTTGCTGCAATTGCTGCTCCAAAACCGATTTGCGGGTCGAGGAACATCACGTCTTCTGTAGGCGTATTGCCAACAAATCCTGCCACTATCGCCATTATCGCCACACCCAAAACCAAACCTACGATGCCGGCCAAAATGGTCAGAAGCAAGCTCTCAGCCATCACCTGACGGATGATAAGGCCGGGTTTTGCGCCAAGGGCACGCCGCACACCAATTTCACGAGTCCTTTCCTTGATTGTGACCAGCATGATGTTGCTCACGCCGACCACTCCTGAGAGCAGAGTGCCTATACCAACAATCCAAATCAATATTTTAATTCCTAAGAACAGATATTCAAACATGTTGAACAATTCCTCAAAATCGAAGCACATGAAAGCGCCTTCGTCGGTTGGAGCTATGTCGTGACGCTCACGCATCAAATTTTTGACCTCAGCCTGCAATTGCTTGGTATCGTGGCCTTTAGCCGTGGTAAAAACCATAAAATCGAATTTGTTGCCTGTGTGATAAGCCACCTGCATGGTTGTCAGCGGCAGGACAACAGTCTCATTAATCGAACCGCCTACATTGATTTGCGAATTGTAGGGATCGATCACTCCGACCACCTGGTAATAAATGCCGTTGGCTTTTATCATCAAACCCAAAGGATTCTTGTCGGCACCAATCACATCCTCGTATACTTTCTTTCCCAACACGCAAACTTTTCTAGCTTCGGCTATATCAGTTTCATTGATGAAACGACCGTAAATAATCTTTCCCCTGTCGATTTCGTTGTAATTAGGTAGCACTCCTTTCATGCCGAAATTGCCGCCTTTGATGCCGTAAAACACGTTGTTTTCGCCGTTGTATGTGTACACACTGGATATTGGCGAAATCAAATCTATTCCCTTGATTTTCTGTTTGACAGCATCAAAATCCGACATGGTGAAATCCCAGTCACGACCTTTTTGGTAGCCTTTATAAGCTTCGGTGGTATAGCTTGGAATCAAAAACGTCGAGTTGGTTGAGAAACCCTGAATATTACTGCGCAAACCGTTGTCGAAACCATTGCCGCATGCCAGCAGAATCACCAGAATGAAGATTCCCCAGAACACACCGAAGGCTGTCAACAAACTCCTTGTTTTGTTGCGGGCTATAGTCTGCCAAATCTCGTTTATATTGTCTATGTCAAACATTATCTATAATTCATTGCTTCAATTGGTTTAACCTTCACTGAATTCCATGCCGGAGCGAATCCTGCCGCCACACCGCTGACAATCAACACGAATGTAGCAGAAATCACTATACCGATATCAACCGTCGGATCGACAAACACCGACATTCCGTTGCCGTCGCTCATGCCTCCGGTCGTTTCCATAATCGAGCTAATAAGCTCAGTCACTCCTATGCCGCAAATCATGCCGATATATCCGAAAATAGTAGTGATTACAAGTGATTCCATCACTATCGAGAGAAGTATTGAGCGCGGTTTCGCACCTAAAGCTTTGCGGATTCCTATCTCGTTGGTGCGCTCCTTCACTGTGATACGCATGATGTTGCTCACACCGACAACACCCGAAATCAGCATTGCGATGCCGATAACCCAGATAAAGATATTGATGGTGTTGAAAATCCTCATGGTTTCCAACGAGTTGACCATCTGACTGTCAATCCACACACCGCGTTTGTCGTCTGGTGAAAACTCGTGTAACGCCGCGATTTTTCTCTTCAACTCTGCTTGGAAAGCCTCGTTATCCTCTTTAGTGTCAAGGCCTTTAGTGGTGAAAGTAATCTGATAATACTCATTCTCATTATAAATCGCCTGTAAGGTGGTGTAAGGAGCATAAGCCAAACCGCGTTCGCCCCACATCTGAGCCTTGCAGACTCCCACCACTGTAAAGCTCAACCCATTGATAAACACTGTCTTACCTATCAAAGTGGTTTCTGCTGAATTACGCAATAGCTCATCGTTGGAATCCACGTCGATAACAACAACTTTCGTCTTGTTTTTCATGTCGTTTTCGTTAATGAAACGACCTTCCAGTATTTTTATGCCTTCAATGTTCTTATAAATAGGTTTCACTCCATCCAGACCTATCGTTCTAGACTTTTCACCGAAGATAAGATTGCCGCCCTTTGACACTGTCGGCGACACTTCTTCGACCTGGTATAACGATTCAAGGAGTTGTATATCTTTGTTAGTCAACATGATAAAGCGGCCGGCCTTGTGTCCTTTGTAAGGCAGCTCGGTCGAGCTTGACCATATTGAATATGTGTTTTTGATTCGGTCGGCAAAGTTGCCGGTGACACCGTTTTTCAGTCCGTTGCCGGCCGAAAGCAGGATAATCAACATGAAGATACCCCACGAGATGGCGAACCCGGTGAGTATGGTTCTCAGCTTGTTACGCTTGAGCGCCATGAAAATCTCCGACCAAAAATCCCTGTTAAACATTACTTTATCTCTTTTGTGAAATCCATTTTATCAGGATCGTTTTCCTCAATCGACTCTATCACACCGTCTTTCAGATGCACGATTTTCTTTGTAAGGTTGGCGATTCCGCGTTCGTGAGTCACCACCACCATAGTGATTCCGGTAGCGTTGACCTCGCGCAGAATCTGCATCACCTCGGCTGATGTCTTGCTGTCCAAAGCGCCTGTCGGCTCGTCGGCAAGGATAAGTTTGGGTGATGTCACCAAGGCTCTGGCTATTGAAACACGCTGTTTCTGACCGCCCGAAAGCTCGTTCGGATAATGATCGGCCCAATCTTTCAAACCGAAACGATCAAGATATTCCATTGCCATCATATTGCGCTTCTTACGGTTCACACCCTGATAAAACAGAGGCAGTGCCACGTTTTCGAGCGCCGTTTTAAACGGAATCAGGTTAAACGACTGGAAAATGAAGCCTATCAGCTTGTTGCGGAACTCAGCAGCCTGATTCTCAGAGAGATTCTTCACCAACTTACCGGCCAGGTAATAATCGCCTTCGTCGTAGTTGTCGAGTATACCTATTATATTTAATAAGGTGGACTTGCCCGAACCCGAAGCTCCCATAATCGACACCAACTCGCCTTCCTCAACATTCAGGTTGATGCCCTTAAGCACGTGCAGCGGCTGCGCTCCGAAATAAGTCTTGTTTATATTTTCAAGTTTTATCATAGTGTACTACGTATCTAAGACACTGCAAAAATAGTAAAAATTTTTAACATGCAAGAAAAAAATGAAAAAAATTGCGATTTTTTCATTTTTAGTCGCTAGAAAACCTTATCACTAAAGACTAAAAACTAAAGACTAAAGACTAATTAATAACAGAGACAATGGCTTCTCTTAAGTCGTTGATTGACACGTTACGCTTGACAATAACGCCATTTTTATCGAGAATGACATTCTGCGGAATGAATGAGATGCAGTAATCGCCGGCAGCCTTATTTTTCCAGCCTTGTAAGTCGCTGACATGATGCGGCCAAGCCAGATTATCGTCGGCAATGGCTTTTTTCCATGCAGCAGGGTCGGTATCGAGTGAAACGCTGAAGACAGTCACACCTTTGTCTTTATATTCGTTGTAAATCTTCACAAGTTCAGGATTTTCCTTTCGGCAGTCGGGGCACCACGAAGCCCAGAAGTCGACAATAACTACCTTGGCTGTGCCAATCACCGAAGCAAGCTCCATAGGATTGCCGTTGACATCGTTCTGAATGATGTTGGTGTAAGGCTGGCCGGCGCTAACTCTTGACAAATTCTGCAAATAATCGGCGATAAGCGATTTGTATCCGCATTTCATATCAATTGGCATGGCGTTGCACAAATCTTTCATATCCCTTTCTGAAAAAGCCCACTTGTAACGATACATGACGTAAGCTCCGGTAGCGTTTTCAATATTTTCTTTCACATACATTATGGCGTAAAGTTTCATTTCCTCCTCATCCTGAAGCTTGTTGAACTCCTCGTCAAAACTGTTGAGGCTGGCTTGCATTGCCGAACCAGTTGCCTTTATGCCGCCGGCTTTTTGATAGTCACCGGTGATGGTAATATCCTGATTATCAGGGAAAAATACCACGGGACGACGCCATCCGTCCATTATAATCTGCATTCCGTCGGAAACTACGTTTGTCTCCACCTTGAATACTACTGTATTATTTTTAGCCACAGCGTTTTGAAGAGTCATAAGCGTTGATCCGTCGTATTTCTGCAAAGTGACGGTCTTGCCGGTTGAATTTTCAAGATTAACAGTGATTTTAAAGGTTTTACCCCCGTTGCATGATACCAATCCTATCATGACCAACAATGCGATTAATACTTTTTTCATGATTAAGTTATTATTTTAAAGGTTTAATTATGTAACAAAATAAAATTATCAAAATCAAGGATACAGGCACGCTGATAAGCACTTCGAGCAATACCTGATGGAAAAGCCTGAAACTGAATGCCTCGAGCAAAAACAGAGTCAGGTTGTGTATGATCAGTAGCAAAGCCGCATATATTGAAAACCACTTGATTTCCATTTCGGCGATTGACGGATATGTTTTGCCTTCGAGTTCGGGTTTTCGCGTCATCAATGATATTATGTAAGGTCGCAGGTAAGCCACCAGCACCGTGGCAGCGGCATTGAGCCCGGGTGTGCCGTTGTAGATATCTACAGCCATTCCTATCAAAAAACCGTTGAACATCAGCTTAATGCGCGGACAGTCGAAAGGCATAAGCATCACAAACAATATGTAAACACAAGGTTTAACATAGCCGCCAAATCGGATATTGTCGCAAATGAACAGCTGCATGACAAGCAAACCGAAAAACAATAATATGTTTCGAATCAATTTTGAATACATAGCGAATCTATTTCGGTTTGAAAATTGTTCTTTACCACGTAAACATGACGCAAAGTGCTGAAATTAGTGGTGAATTTCAGTTTGGCGGTGATGAATGCGTCGTTGTCGTCGTTGTCGGTTGATTCTATGGTGCCGACCGGAATCTCGGGCGGGAATGAGTTGGAAAAACCGCTCGTGACCAAAGTGTCGCCTTTTTCGATAATCAGATGTGACGGTATGTCGCGCACCTGTCCGTACTGGTAGTTGACGTTGTCCCACACCACGTTGGCAACGTATTGGTTGTCTTTGAATCGCCCGCTTATGACAGAATAACTGTTGAGCACGCTCATTACCGAGGCAAAGTTGGTGGTTACGTTAATCACTTTGCCCACCACGCCTTGGTCGCATATCACACCCATGTCGGGTTCCACCCCATCGGCCCGGCCTTTGTCAATAAGGATGTAGTTGTTGTATCGGTCAAGGCTGTTGTTGATGACATGAGCCGGCATGTATGTGTATAAATCGTTGGTTATCAACGTGTCGTATTCTGAGTTTACATCGGTCAGACGGCTCAGCAACAATGCGTTTTGCCGGGCCAACTGTTCATTCTCGCTTTTTAGACTCATGTAATCGGCCCAGTTGGACGTGGTGGTATGTATCGAGCCTGAAATGCTGTTGGCCACACCTGCCATTTTCCGGTTATGGTAAGGCAGGCTTTGTATCACCATGATAAGACACAGCAATTCAAGCAGCACAAACACTATTGTAGCGCTGTATTTTCGTATAAATACCAGCAGGTTGTACATCCTTACTTGATAAGGAACGGGAAACCGTCAAAGTTTTTGAGTGCGATGGCAGTACCGCGTGCCACAGCGCGCAGAGGGTCTTCGGCCACGTGTATCGGCAGCTGTGTGCGGTCGTGCAAACGTTTGTCGAGCCCGCGCAGCAAAGCGCCTCCACCGGTAAGGTAAATACCTGTGCGATAGATATCGGCCGAGAGCTCAGGAGGTGTTGTCTCAAGAGTGTTGAGCACGGCTGTCTCTATCTTCGACACGCTCTTGTCAAGACAGTGAGCTATTTCCTTGTAGTTGACTTTAACTTCCTTAGGAATACCCGTGAGCATGTCGCGACCGTGCACGGCATAATCCTCTGGCGGATTGTCGAGTTCTTGAATGGCGGCGCCCACTTCTATCTTGATAAGCTCGGCTGTGCGCTCACCAATGTTCAGGTTGTGCTCTTTACGCATGAATTCGAGAATCTCGTCGTTGAAGTCGTCACCGGCTATACGGATTGACTTGTTGGTAACTATGCCGCCCAAAGCTATGACAGCGATTTCCGAAGTACCGCCTCCGATATCGACAATCATATTGCCCATAGGTTCGAGCACATCTATGCCGATACCGATAGCGGCTGCCATAGGCTCGTGGATAAGACGCACTTCTTTGGCTCCGGCCTGTTCGGCACTGTCTTTAACAGCACGCTCCTCCACCTCGGTGATACCTGAAGGTATGCAGATAACCATTTTCAGCGCCGGAGGGAAGATTGAACTACGGAAATTGATCATTTTGATCATTTCGCGCAACATATATTCGGCGGCCTGGAAGTCGGCTATGACACCGTCGCGCAAAGGCCTGATGGTTTTTATGTTCTCGTGTGTTTTCCCATGCATCATCATGGCGCGCTTACCGACAGCCATAATCTGCTGTGTGTCACGCTGAATGGCAACGATTGAAGGCTCATCGACAACCACTTTGTCGTTGTTCATGATGATTGTATTGGCAGTTCCGAGGTCTATTGCCAGTTCTTTATCGAAAAATGAAAATAATCCCATATTATTTTAATGTTTGAAATGTCTGTATCCTGTGAACACCATGGCTATTCCGAGCTTGTTGCATGCGTCGATCGACTCTTGGTCGCGCACCGAGCCGCCCGGCTGAACTATGGATTTAATGCCCGCTTCACTGGCTATCTCTACACAGTCGGAGAACGGGAAAAATGCGTCTGACGCCAAAACAGCGCCGTTGAGGTTGAAGTTAAAGCTGTTGGCCTTGGCTATAGCCTGTTTAAGTGCGTCGACACGCGATGTCTGTCCGATACCCGAAGCGTAAAGCTGTTTGTTTTTGGCCAGCACTATAGCGTTGGAACGGCTGTGTTTCACTATCTTGTTGGCGAAAATCAAATCATCGATATCCTGCTGGTTGGCTATGGTTTTGTTGGTAACCGGAGTGAAATCGGCAGATGTTTCCATATGCATGTCGCGATCTTGCTCAAGTATGCCGTTGAGTGCCGATTTGTAAACTTTTTTAGGGAAATCGTTTGATTTCAGCCTGAGCACTATACGGTTTTTCTTTGAGAACAGAATATCGAGCACGCCATCCTCATAACCCGGAGCCACGCACACTTCGAAGAACATCTTGTTCATCTCTTCGGCAGTCTTTAGGTCGATTATGCGATTGCCGACAAACACTCCGCCGAAGGCCGATACCGGATCGCCGGCCAAAGCCGCGTCGTAAGCCTCTGATATTGTTGGCCTTGAAGCTATGCCGCATGGGTTGTTGTGTTTCAAAATGGCAAAAGTTGGTTCGTCGAATTCGCGTATGAGATTAAGCCCGGCTTCCAAATCGAGCAAATTGTTGTATGAAAGATCTTTGCCGTGCAACTTCTCGAACACTTCATCAAGATTGCCCTTGAACACAGCTTGCTGATGAGGGTTTTCGCCGTAGCGCAAAGGTGTGTCGGTGCTGCCCGAGAACCAGTTGAAAATGGCTGTGTCGTAGTGCGAACTGGTTTGGAAGGCATAGCGCGCGAAACGTCTGCGGTCGTCAAGGGTGGTGCAGCCGTTCTGACGCTCGTACATTTCCATGAATTCCTTGTAGTATTCGGATGACGGCACTATGAGGCAATCGTTGAAGTTTTTGGCACCGGCGCGTATGAGTGAAATGCCTCCGATATCGATTTTCTCGATGATTTGTGATTGGTCGGAGGTGTTGCGTACAGTTTCCTCAAATGGATAAAGGTCGACAATCACCAGGTCGAGAGCCGGAATTTCATACTGTTTCATCTCGGTGAGGTCGGTTTCGTTGTCGAGACGTCCGAGTATGCCGCCGAACACTTTCGGATGCAATGTCTTGACACGACCGCCCAAAATTGAAGGATAGCCTGTCAACGACTCGACCGAACGCACCGTGTCGTCGAGTTTTTTGATGAAATCGAGAGTTCCGCCAGTGGCGTAAATTTGAACGCCATTTCGTTTGAGTAAAGCGACTATTTTATCTAAATCCGTCTTATAAAAGACTGATATCAAGCAACTTTTAATTTTTTTTGATTTCATAAGATGTAAAAGTATCAAGTTGCAAATATAATAAAAAGATAAAAGATAAAGGTTAAAAGTTAAAAGATTTTTTTAGGAGGATAACTGTCATGAATAACAGGCATTTGCATTTTTTTGATATTTTTTCTTGCAAAACACATATTTTTTTCGTAATTTTGCGAGTTAAAAAAGTTTTTGCATTGGAAACGCGCTGGATTTTAGCACAAGATGTGGATACACAATTGGTTAAGAGCTTGTCGGAGTCGTTAGGCATCGACGAGAATTTAGCCGTTTTGTTGATTCAGCGCGGTATCACCAACTACGAAGAGGCAAAAAATTTCTTCCGCCCGTCGCTGTCACAGCTTCACGACCCCTTCCTGATGAAGGATATGGACAAAGCTGTCGACCGTTTGCAGCGCGCCATGAATGACGGTGAAAAAATACTCATCTACGGCGACTATGATGTGGATGGCACCACAGCTGTGGCTTTGATTTACACCTACCTGAAGAATTTCGTCAACAAAAAGAAGATAGAGTTTTACATTCCCGACCGCTACGAAGAAGGTTACGGAATTTCATACAAGGGCATAGATTACGCCGCCGACAACGGTTTCGGTCTGGTCATAGTGCTCGACTGCGGCATCAAGGCGGTTGAGAAGATTGACTATGCCAATGAGCGAGGCGTCGATTTCATCATTTGCGACCATCACCGCCCCGACGAGGTGATACCGCGCGCGGTGGCAGTGCTCGACAGCAAACGGCCTGATTGCGAATATCCTTACAACGAGTTGTCGGGTTGCGGCGTGGGATTCAAACTTGTCACGGCCTTGTCGATGCGCCTTGGCCGTCCGATAGAGGAAGTGTACGCGCTGCTTGATTATGTTGCAGTCAGTATAGCCGCCGACATTGTGCCGATCACAGGCGAAAACCGTGTGCTGGCATATTTCGGACTGAAACTTTTGAACAAAAACCCTCGTCCGGGCATAGAGGCGGTGCTGCGTCATGCCAACATTCACCGTCGCGCAGAGGATGCCTCATCGGAAGCCGACTCGCAGAATGTTTTGGAAAGAGAGCTCACAATTAGCGATTTGGTGTTTTTAATCGGCCCCCGTATCAATGCGGCCGGCCGTTTGGAAAAGGCAAGCGATTCGGTGCGACTTTTGTTGGCAACCAATTACAATCATGCCGAAAAACTGGCATCGGGCATCAACGACCTAAACTCTCACCGTCGCGAACTTGACAACGCCATCACCGAACAGGCTTTGCAGATGATAGACGCCGACCAAAAGATGCGCAACGCCAAGAGCACAGTGATTTTCAACGAAAACTGGCACAAGGGTGTCATAGGAATAGTGGCGTCGCGACTCACCGACAGCTACTACCGCCCCACCATAGTGCTGACACGCTCGGGCAATCTGGTGACAGGATCGGCCCGTTCAATCAAGAATTTCGACATATACGACGCCATCGATTCGTGCTCCGACATACTGGAACACTTCGGCGGACATAAATACGCGGCGGGGCTTTCTCTAAAACCCGAGCACCTGCAGGAATTTTCGGAGCGGTTCGAGAAATATGTGTCGGAGCACTTGGAGGAAAACGACATGACTCCGGAGCTGAATGTTGACATACAGTTGAACTTCACCGACATCACTCCGAAGTTTGTGCGCATACTGAAGCAATTTGCTCCGTTCGGACCAGGCAACCTGGCACCGGTGTTTCTGACACCAAACGTGATAGACGCAGGTTTCTCGCGTGCCGTTGGCAACCGCAAGCACCTCAAACTCAGCGTGATGCAACAGGGCGACACCGATCATGTGTTTTCGGGCATAGCTTTCCAAAAAGGCGATTTATACGGCCGCATCCATGAAAAAGAGCCGTTCACGATGTGCTATCAGATTGAAGAAAACTTCTGGCAAGGAAAAACATCTCTTCAACTCAACGTCAAAGACATCAAGTTTTAGACTTTAGACCTTAGACTTTAGACCTTAGACTTTAGACCTTAGACTTTAGACTTTAGACCTTAGACTTTAGACCTTAGACCTTAGACCTTAGACTTTAGACCTTAGACTTTAGACTTTAGACTTTAGACCTTAGACCTTAGTGAGAGATTTTTGGTATTCTTAGCAGAATTACAACTGTCAATTGTTAACTGTCAACTGACTAACTGTTAACTGCAAAAAAGTACCCTGATTATTAAGATAAGACCGCAAAGGGCAAGCACCACGCCTGTACCTTGGTTGAGAAGTTTCATTCTTTTTTCGGTAAAGAAGCGCTTCAGGGAGTAAGCGCCCAATATTTTCAAGATGTCAAGGGCCAGAACAGTGGCGAAGGTGCCCATGAAAAACAGGGCAACAAGATACTCATTGCCATCGTAAACATCAGAGCCTGAGACTGTTGCCACCGATCCCATCCAAAACACCCAAACAAACGGGTTGAAGATATTCATCACAAAACCTTTCGACAGATACACGTACCACCTAGGGCCTTCGCGTTTGATGTCGAACTTTTCGTCTATCTTATCCAGTCGTTGGTCTATCTTTTCAAATTTCTTCTCCACCTCCTCAAGCTGGGCGCTCTTTTTCTCGGAACGAGCCACTATTTTTTCGGGCTTGCTGTAATAAGTGAAGATGCCGAACCCTATGATTATCAACCCGGCTGTGATTCCGGCCACCACCATATTGCGACTGCCGTCCAGTGAAATCTGAATGGATGTCATCATCATAAGTATTACCACGAGTATATCGCTCAACAAGACACCGCTGTCAAACAGCATGGCAGTCTTGAAGCCCTTGCTGATACTTGTCTGTATCAGCAAAAAGAACGCGGGGCCGAATCCGAAGATAGTAGCAAGGGTCAACCCCATCAATGCGCCGTGGAAAAATACCATAGTTATATCTAGTAAAACTTACAAAGATACAACTATTTTTCTTAATCCGACATTTTTTATTCGTTTTTATTTGGCCGCAACCACAACCGCTTTTTTAAAAACTTTCATATCTCCTTGAATATCAAATGTTTCCACAAAAATAACATAAATTCCTACAGGTACCACCGAACCGTTTTCGTCGAGACCATTCCACACAAATTGGCTCTGATTGCCGATATTTTGATTGTTGACGAGTGTTTTGACAAATTTTCCATGCGAGTCGAAAACGGTGATTCTGACAGTATAGTCATTGTCGAAATCATTAAGATGGATGGTGGTGACGTCATCGAAGCCGTCGCCGTCGGGTGAAAATGTTGACGGAAAAATGCCGACATGCTCTGAAACCTCAGGATTCTCAACGAATACCGAGTTTGGATAGCCCGGGGTTCCGTAAAGCGGAGCGGCGGCGGAGTGCCAGTTGTCGGGCTGATCGGAGGCTACACTCTGGCTGACACGTTCCAACGCAACTCCCTTGGTGACCGTGAGTAAAGGATAGTGCATGTCTTGGGAATAGCTTACTGCGTCGATAACCTCGCCTTTAAACAGCAATAGAGCCGCCGCTCCACTATTGGGATATGACGGAAAAGCCGACATCATGATAAAATTATCGGTGGAACATTCATATTGAGAGCCAGTCTCGTTGGGTGTGGTGGTCAGTAACACGTATTGTCGGGGCAGAATCTGCCTGTGTTCGGAACATATTGATTTTACAGCGGTGTCGGGTGGATTCGGAAACGACTCTTTCACCACCCCCAACTTAAAATCGCTGATATTCAATGCTTTATCAGATTTATTATATAATTCGACATAATCGCCCGATGGCGCAATCGGATCGAAAAGAATCTCGTTGATAACCACATCAAAAGCTTCAGCCTCGTCGGGCATGCCAAAGCAGAAACAAGTGTCGTCACCGAGTGCGACACCCGAGCAATTGTCAAGATTGGACACCTTGATTTTGTAAAAGTCATGAAACTGAAAACTCTGATCGAAAGTTAAAACCACCCTGTCAGACCGGTCTTCGGCTGATTCAGCCGCAACAGGATGGCTGTCAAACTCAACCACAGTGAAATTCATGATGTTTTCCAAAGAATTTTTATCCATATTCTGATTGAAAACCATCTCCAGACTGTTGGACGACAGCACGTCGATGTAATCGATTTCGGGTGCCAGCAAATTTGGGGCGTCGACAGAATTTATTGCTCCAGGCGTTCCACCCTGACGGCTGCAGCTGGCACGCCAGTTGTCGGCCCCGGCACAAGCCGAAGATGGGTCGATTTGTTCAATCGACCAGCCTCCATCCATCTTTGCACTGTCGTGATACCATGCCAAATTGAATTTTACAGACGATATCAGTTTTTGCTCGGCATCTTTAATAATTATGCCGACACCCGAATTGGCAATTGTAAAGCTTGAAAAACCTAGACAAACGCCAAACGGCTCCAATTCGGATACAGCATCAGTTTTACATAGAATCAGATAGCCGTCAGGTTGAATCTCAACATCTTCGGTAATCGTTTTTTCGCTTGTGCCTATTACCAGAATCCAATCTTTAATGTTGATTGGAAACTCGGTAGTGTTATACAATTCAATGTATTCGCATGGCGGCAGCCCAATCACCGGCTCGGGGTCGGCCATAATCTCGTTGATAACTATATCGTTCTGGTGAGTTGTATAATGTAAAAATGTATAACTAATACCATTTGCCACATTGCCTTCCAAATCCTGTATATTATTGATTGTCAATGTATAATAAATAGCTTCCTGAATGGTATTTGAAAACGACAGCACCACACAGGCGCGGTTGTCGCCATAAAACTCGGCAAACATAGGACTGCCAAGCAGATTGTCAACAGTGTAATTGCCGGCATCCAAAGCCGTTATCTCATCCAAAGGCTCATTAAAATCAAGTTGTATCTTGTTGTATTTCAATACGGTGACATTTTCAAGCAAAGGAGGCTCGGTATCCACAATCAACGGGCCGAAATAAACATCGTCCAGATAAATCTTTTTGGCGTTGCTCGAGGTGAAAGTGGCCTTTATTCCGAAGTAACCTGAGATTGGGTAAGTGTTGTCAACACATTGGACATCAACGACATAGTTGCCGTTAGCGGCTTTGTCGACAAGAATCTTCCAGTTGCCCTGCTCGTCGCGTGTCACCTTAAAACAGGCCGAGAAAGCCGAAGCTATGAATGTGTCGGTGCCTTGACAAACGCTGACGCTTGACGAGCCGTCGTCGCGAAACAGCTCCAGCACGTCGTTGTTGCCGGCTTGGCCGAAACGTATGAAATAGTTGTCGCAAAGCACTATGTCGCAGAAGTTTTTGGTGGACGGGGCAAAGGCCTCGCGAAGCCAGAAACGCCATTCCGCCGGCTGATGACGCGAAGCTTCACCTGTCGAAAAAGGCACCGAGCAGAGCAGACGGGCCTGCCCTTCGCCTTCGGCATTAAGCTGCAGCTGCTGACCGGTGTTGACAATAAACAATGAATCGTCGCCATGCCATGCCGGATTGTCGGTGAAATCACCGTCTGAAAAGTCGTCGTAGACCTGTGAGATGGTTTTTAACGGCATTATTAATAATAGGTATGCCGAAATCAATAACATTTTTGCATCCATAACATTAAATGTTTTAATTTTTTTGACTAATTTTGCACAAAAGTAAAACGAATAGTTTTTAGTTGTTTCGTTTTTAACTTTTTTTAACACAATGTGCGGATTTTCGCACTTAATCTTAAAATTTTTGAAAAATTTCGGAGGGCAAAACCATGAAAATAGCGGTTATCGGAGCGACAGGGCTGGTCGGACAGAAGATGCTTCAAGTTTTAGCGGAGAGAAATCTGCCGATTGACGAGCTTATTGTAGCAGCATCAGAGCGTTCCATCGGAAAAAAAACGCTTTTTAAAGGTAAAGAATACACTTTGATATCTGTTGAGGAAGCTATCGAACAGCGCCCCGACATCGCCATATTCTCGGCAGGAGCCGACGCTTCGCTGAAATATGCGCCGCTTTTTGCAGCCAAAGGCACATACGTGATCGATAACAGTTCGGCATGGCGCAAAAAAGTTGGAATTCCGCTGGTGGTACCGGAAATCAATGCCGGCGATATCACAGCCGACACACATATCATCGCCAACCCCAATTGCTCGACCATAGGACTGGTGATGGCCCTGGCCCCGATGCACCGCCGCTACGGCATCAAACGCATAGTGGTGTCGACCTACCAATCGGTCAGCGGCAGCGGCATCAAAGGCTTGAACCAGCTGCACTGCGAGCAGCGAGGCGAAAAAGCCGAAAACCCGGCATATCCACACCCAATCCACGAGAATATCATCCCTCACGGAGGCAATTTCCTTGATGACGGCAACACCACCGAAGAGGAAAAACTCATTTTTGAAACAAACAAGATTCTGCATTCCAACATAGCCGTTTCGGCCACAGTGGCGCGCGTTCCGGTGTACGGCGGCCACTCAGAATCGGTAAATGTAGAGTTCTCGCAACCATATGATATTCAGGAAATTAGAAATCTTTTGGAGCACACGCCAGGCGTTATCGTTGCCGACAATCCAAGCGAAAATCTCTATCCGACACCTTTGATGGCTTACGATCGCGATGAAGTTTTTGTAGGACGCATGCGGCGCGACAACAGCATCGAAAACGGCTTCAACTTCTGGGTTGTAAGCGACAATATCAGAAAAGGAGCGGCAACGAATGCCGTTCAAATAGCGGAGTATTTGATTAAAAGTTGAAAGTTGTAAAGTATTGAAGTATAAAAGACGAAAACTATGCAAGGCATCACGAATGTGAAGCCGCAAGGATTCACCCTGAAGTGAGGCTTTGCATAGTTTGAAGTCGAATTAGAAATGTTTATAGGTTATAGGTTATTGAAATTTAATAGTTTAAAGTATTGAAGTATAAAAGACGAAAACTATGCGAAAAATAGCAGGCATTGCGTAAGCGGAAATAATTAGCCTGCGGCTTTTTGCATAGTTTGAAGTCAAACTGTATAATGTATAATATTGAAGTCGACGATAAGAGTTCAAAGTTCAAAGTTAAAAGTTGAAAGTTAAGAGTTGAAAGTTGAAGGTTTTTTATAATATAGAAGATTTTAAAAGAGTTCCGAATGCGGTTGTCACCATCGGAACCTTTGACGGCGTGCATATCGGGCATCAGGAGATTTTGAGAAACCTGGTACGTCGAGCCGGCGAATTAGGCGGCGAAAGCGTGGTTGTGACCTTTTATCCGCATCCCCGCCAAGTCCTCACTCACGACCCAGGCCTAAAATTCATCACCACACAACAAGAAAAAATCCGACTTTTAGAAGATTTAGGCATTGATAATCTGATCATTATAAAATTTACAAAAGACTTTGCCAACATCCCGTCGGAATTATTCATCAACGATATTCTGGTGAAAAACATCGAGCCTAAAGTGCTGATTATCGGCTATGACCATCATTTCGGGAAAGGCCGCGACGGCGATTTTGAAATGCTCAACAAATTAGGCAAGAAAAATCATTTCAAAGTTGAGAAAATTATGGAGCAAGACGTGGAGAATGTGGCTGTAAGCTCGACCAAGATACGCCAATATCTGGCAGAGGGCGATGTGCGCCAGGCCAACAAGCTGCTCGGACACCAGTATTCGTATACCGGCAAGGTGGTCCACGGACAGGCGGTCGGACACAAAATAGGTTATCCGACTGCCAATCTGGAGGTGGCCGAAGAGTTTAAACTCATTGAAAAACCAGGAGTTTACGCCACCATAGCATCGATTGACGGCAAAGATTATATGGCCATGACATATATCGGCAACCGTCCGACCATGCAGGATAACCGCCCGCAAAGCATTGAAACTCATATCATTGGCTACGACAAAGACATTTACGACAAGGAAATCAGTATAAGATTTGTCGATTTTGTGAGAAGTGACAAAAAATTTGATAATTTTGAGGCTTTAAAACATCAGATTGACATTGACGAACAGACAATTACAAATATTTTAAATAAACTATCATGAAAAAATTCCTAACATTATTAGCAATTATCTGCCTTTTGGGAATGACCAAGGCTAGCGCCTGCACCAACTTTCTGGTAACCAAAGGCGCTTCGGTTGACGGCTCGACTATGATTTCGTATGCCGCTGATTCTCATGTGCTTTACGGCGAATTATATCATTATCCGGCAGCCGACTATCCGGAAGGCGCCATGCGCGACCTTTACGACTGGGACAGCGGCCGTTATCTCGGACAGATTCCTGAAGTGCACCATACCTACAACGTGGTCGGAAATATGAACGAGTGGCAGCTGGCCATTGGCGAAACCACTTACGGCGGACTGGAGTGCCTCTGGGAAGGCGAAGGCCTTATGGACTACGGCACCCTGATTTACATCTCATTGCAGCGCTGCAAGACAGCCCGCGAGGCCATACGCAACATCGCTGAACTCACTGCAAAATATGGCTATATCAGTGAAGGCGAGTCGTTCTCGATTGCCGACACCGAAGAGGTTTGGATTATGGAAATGATCGGCAAAGGAAAATTTGAAAAAGGCATGGTGTGGGTAGCACGCCGCATCCCCGACGGCTACGTCTGCGGTCACGCCAACCAGGCACGCATCACCCAGTTCCCGCTGGCCAAGAAAAACAAGACTTCCGTCACATCGAAAGATTTCAAGAAATTTATGAAAGACATGAGCATAGACTGCATTTATGCCGATGACGTGATTTCGTTTGCAAAGAAAAACAACCTTTATGTCGGTAAAGATGAAGACTTCTCATTCTCAGACGTTTACGCTCCTGTCGACTTCGGCGGCGCCCGCGGATGTGAGATGCGCGTGTGGGCCATGTTCAACAAAGTGACCGACGGCATGGACGCTTATTGGGACTATGCTACAGGCCGCGACATCAAGCGCGCCAAGCCATACGTGAAAGGCGAGCCACAGACTGTCGAGAACTTCCCGACCAACAAAATGGATTTGTGGGTGAAGCCAAACCATAAAATTTCTGTTCTCGATATGATGAGCTTCATGCGCGACCATCTTGAGGGTACCGAACTCGACATGTCGAAAGACCTCGGAGCAGGTCCGTTCCATTGCCCATACCGCTGGCGTCCGATGGATTTTGAAGTGGACGGAGTGATGTACCAGCACGAGAGAACCACAGCCACACAGCAGACAGGCTTCTCGTTTGTTTCACAGAGCAACGCCAACAGCATCCCTGAGATTGGCGGTATCATCTGGTGGGGCGTCGACGATGCTGCAAGCACAGTCTACTGCCCGATGTACACCTGCATGACCGACATTCCGTTCTGCTATCGCGAGGGTAACGGCTCGATGATGGAGTATTCCGAGACAGCCGGATTCTGGATCTTCAACCAGGTGTCTAACTGGGCTTATACCAAGTACGACTACATACATCCGGAAATTGAGGCCAAACAGAAAGAATATGAGGAAGGCTGGGTGAAGTCGGTGCAGAACATCAACGCCAAGGCTGCTGAGCTGTATGCCAACGACCCGAAAGAGGCTGTAGCATTCCTCACCAACTATTCAAGCACCGAAGCCACCAAGCTTTGCGCCGACTGGAAGATGTTCTATCAGTACCTCTTTGTGAAATACATGGACGGCAACGTGAAGACCGCCCGTGATATTCCAGAGGGTTACAAATACTACGCCCCAAGCGTGAAGCAGCCGAAATACAGTGACGATTTCTACAAGGCCATTATCGACCAAACAGGCGATAAGCTGAAGGTTTATTAGCCATTAGCTGTTAGCCATTGGCTTAATAGTTTAAAAGTTAGCAATTGGTGGGTACCAATTGTTAACTTTTTTTATTATTTTTGCAATGTGAAAAGATGTTGGGGCATAATGTCTTTGTTATTGACTCTGGTTGTTTCTTGCAACAAACCGGAGCCGGAGCCTGTTGTCGAGCCGTTGCCGTTTGCCATTTCCGACACCCTTTTGCGCATCGACAGCCTGATGCAGCACGACGCCGACTCTGCGCTAATAATGTTAATGTCATTTCGACCGACCGATACTTTCTCGTCATTTCGACCGACTGAAGGGAGCGGAGAAATCCCCTCCCAATTCAACGCCAACTATCAATCGTTACTGCTCTCCGAGGCCCTCTACAAAACCGACAACGCCCAATCGAACCGCGACGAAGTGCAGACAGCTGTGCAGTATTTCGACAGCATATATG